>JGI994J12354_10004297_pt1 | contig 12875 bp, 10 predicted proteins | sample IntmicLarv3ML3BL_FD_12354 | JGI IMG/M metagenome (IMG submission 12354)
CCGGTCGCAATCTCCGTCCCGCCATATGCCGCCAACCGCGCCCGTCCCAGCATATGCGGCGGCATACCCAGCCGCTCTGCGATATAAAGGGCGCAACTCTCTCCCGCCGCCCCGATCTCCAACCGGTACAACGGCATCAAACTCTCGCGGTCAAAAGCCATGCGTGCATTCACAAGCCCCTCGGTCTGCGCGGCATAGGCCTTGATTTCGGGATAGTGCGTGGTGGCAACAAACAAGCACCCAATGGCGCACAACTCCTCCAGCACAGAAACCGCAATGCCCATGCCCTCGGCTGGGTCTGTGCCCGAACCAAGCTCATCCAACAACACCAGCGAATTTTTGTCCGCCGTTTGCAGGATTTGCAAAATATTGGTCATGTGCGCTGAAAAGGTTGACAAATTTTCCGTGATACTCTGCCCATCGCCGATATCGCACAGCACCGCGTCATGCATACACACATTGCTTTTCGCATCCGCCGGGATATGCAGCCCGCTTTGTGCCATGAGCGACAATAGGCCGACCGTCTTCAAGGCAACCGTTTTCCCGCCTGTGTTCGGCCCCGTGATAACCACGCCCGCAAAACACTCCCCTATGGCAAAATCAAGGGGCACCGCCTTCGCGGCCTCAAGGAGCGGGTGCCTGGCATCAAACAGCCTGATATCCCTCGCTTCCGCCACTTGCACAGGCGAGGCCTGCATCGCAAGCGACAGTTTGGCCTTGGCAAACAGAAAGTCAAGCGTTTCCATTGCCTCCGCATTCATGCGTATCAATGGCAAATAGTCCTCAATCTGTGCAGTCAAGGTATACAACACCCGCCGAACCTCCGCGTCCTCCTCCACCGCAAGCTCGTTTAACCCGTCTTGCAGCTTCCGTACAGATGCCGGCTCGATAAAGCATGTGCCGCCCGTGTTTGACATCTCAACCAGCGTCCCCGCCACCTCAAACTTACACTCCCGCTTTACCGGCAAGGTATACCTCCCGCCGCGCATGGCGACAAAACTCTCCGAAAACAAGGCCTTGTTTTTTCGCAATATTGCATCCAGCTTCATCTTTATTTGCTCGCCCGCGGCCAACATTTTTCTTCGCAAATCGGCCAGCAAAGGCGTGGCCTTATCATCCACCTCTCCGCCGCGTATGCACCGCTCGATTTCCGTTTCCAACTCACTCAAATCGCTGATGGATGCACCGTATGACGCCACCTCCGCCTCCAAGTCCTCCGCCCGCTTCAAATATGTTTTCATGCGGCGGCAACTCACCAAAAAACCATGGACATGCCATATTCGGTCAACCGACAGCATCGCCCCGATACCGATATGCCCCATCGCGCGTGCCAGCTCCCACATATCGGCGCAAGGCGGAGTGCCGACATGTTCGATAATGCGTTTGGCCTGCGTGGTGTCGCCCAGACGCGACGCGGCCTCCGCCGCGCTTGCCGCAGGCTGTAGCACAAGGCATTTTGCCTTTGCCGCTTCTGACAAAGCGTGCCCCGCCAATTGCTCTTTAATCGTTGTAAATGCCAATGCATTGTTCGTATCCAAAGTCATTCTCCTTAAAGTATAATTTGACAACAAAAAACCCGCAGAAAGACACACCACACATAAAAGTGCAGAATGCTCTCTACGGGCAAAAATCATATATCGGCAATTTGTAAAAATAACAGGGCAGTGCTGCGGCAGAACAGGCAGCACTTGGCCTGTTCCCGGCAACAGCAATATCCGTTATTTTCTTAAATTGCCAAGCCATACGAAAAGTTTGGGCAGTCTGTCAGGTGGTCTTATTCGCGAAAGGGACACAAAAACAAAGCGGATACCCGCCCATCAAACCCTTTCGCTGTATGGAATTAGGAAACGCTCACCATAACAGACCCTACCGACATGAAAACCATCCTCTCGTATTGTAATACTTTGATTATAGAGTCACCGCGCCGTTTTGTCAAGCCCTGCGGCACACATAAAAATCGGCCGCACCCTCACGCACAAACCCCCGAGCCAACACGGCCGATCTGCGTTCCGCAGCCTCAAAAACCACCTTGGCGGCAATGCCATCCATTGTGAAAAATTCGTAAAACCGCGCCAGCGCCAAGTCAAATAACTCGCCCGTCAATGCTTCCGTTTCATAAGCCGAGGCCAAATCAAGCCGCATGACACCGTTCCCCCCGGGCGCGTCAAACATCTCAATCGTGCCGATGGCTTTGCCCATTGCGCGATCGATAACACTCCATCGCACAAAATCATTAACCGCATAACATTCCAGCCAGAAGCGGATGCACTCCCGCATCTCCGACAGCTCGGTATAGCGAAAATCGCTTGTGCAGTGATCGGCATTAAAAATCGGCCACGCCTGCCTGTCGCCATAGCAAACCATCAAATCCTCGGCATCATCCATTGCAACAAGACGCAAGTGGAAATGCTCTGTGTCAAAGCCGGGGCAATTTTCGTATGGATTCATAGAATCATCTCCTCCAACCCCATCATACCATCCCCATGCCGCCGACAACAGCCTGTCGTCATTCATACAGCTCCAAAACTTCTTTGGCCGTCGCTTTCACCCGTTCCACCATTTCAGGCGGTGACAGCACCCTCACCTGCCCGCCAAAACCCAGCACCAGCGAAAACCACATTCTCTCAAACGGCACATGCATTTCGCAATGAAAATCGCCGTTTGCAAACTCCCGCGTGATGCGCCCCTTCAAATATTCAAGCACCGCCTGCCTGGCACCGGCCTTGCAGTACAGCTCAACGCGGTGGAAGGTCTGGTTGTTCTCTTGGCTCTTCATCAACACTTCTGCATCCTCATGCGCCCGCGCGAAACCCTCTTCTGTGATTTGGCAGGCAGAGATACGGGGCAGCTTGAAACTGCGATGGTCGTTCTTTTCGGGGCAATAGGCAAACAAATACCACGCATACCATTGATACGACAGCGCCAATGGCTCCACCACCCGCTCGGTGGCATAGCCATTGGCGTTCGTATACGAAATGGCCGCGCGCTTCTTTTCGCGTATCGCTGCATCCAAAACCGGCAAATACGTTTCCGTATCCACCCCTTCCCGCGCCGCTGACAAATCGACAAACACATGCCGCTTGACCGCCGGCAGTGCGGCACGAAGTTTATCCACCGTGTACCCTACCGACTTATCCGGATAGGCGCTTGATAGCCCCTGCAAGGCGGTAAATATGTGCTTTGCCTCTTCCTCACCTGCCACTTGCTTATGCACCCGAAACCCATCCATTATCGCGTACCCGCCGCCCGCTCCATACGTAGGCACAATCGGTATGCCCGCTTGGCACAGCGCCTCTATATCCCGCTGGATGGTACGCTTAGACACTTCGAATCGTTCCACCAACACCGCCGCGCTTACGGTACCCCGATTTAACAAATGCATTGTTATGGCCAACAGCCGGTCAAGCCTCATACACCCACCCCCTTACGCGCATTGTACTAGACCGCACCAAAAGAATCAAGTATATTTTCATCAATGCGGCGCACCATACCCAGAGTATAGGGGGTGAAATGCTTCGTCCAAAAACCCCAAGCCGTTGGGTTAAAGCTTTCAAAATCCACTCCAAGGCGGGTGAAGCCTTCTGCGGCAAGCTGCCCCGACACAAACTGTAACAGGCTTGCAAACGCACCTGTGCCACGGTATGCGGGCAAACAAAACGCGCCGCAAATGTTTGCCATAGACGCATCTTCTGCGGCAAACGTTTCACCGTCCTCCATCACTTTGATATACGCCGTATATTGCCCGTCCCTCTCCATGGCAAAATAACGTGCTTTCTGTCTGAAAACCATCTCGGCAAAATCCGCTTCCCGACGAACCCCATAATACATATAGGACGGACTTGCAGACAAATGGGACTGCAGCCCACTGTATAACGGAAACAACGCCGCTGCCCGTTCCTTCGGCAATTCTTTACAAACAAAACCATTGACAGGCACAAACATTGCCGCCCTTGCTATTGGCCGCACCGCATCCGCACAGCGCTGCCCAAAGCCATATCGAAAAAATGCATTTTGGGCTTGTATGTCATGCGCGTATAAACCGATGCCATGGCTCACCGCACCCGCCCGCACCTATTTCTCCGATGCCGCCTGATACATCCTTGCATATATCATGTCGCGGTTTTCCGCCATCGCCGCATGGGCGTGAACAGGCGAAAATACACCTTTGGCTGTTGTCGTACCAAAAGCATTGTCAAAAACGGGATAACAGCAAAGAAAACCTATCATTTGCCCGGCCGCATCAACTGCGGCAACCCCCAAACCGTTTCTAGCAAACTCACTCAAATCAGGTATCGGCATATCGGGCAGCACAGACACGGTACGGCGTTCCTCGTTATAGCAGGCTTGGGCAAGCAGTGTTGCCTGTGCCGTATGTTCATGCACAAATGGTATAATTGTCATAAAACCCCTCTTCCTGTCATTTTGATACAAATATATCATTTTGCTTCTTGCCTTACAAGCGAAAAAACTGCTATAATCAACTTATCACACAACGAAAAAGGAAGATGTCCCATGAAAATCTGGATAGATGCCGACGGCTGTCCCGTCATTGACCTTTCCATACAATCCGCCAAGCGGCACAGCCTCGAATGCGTCCTTTTATGCGACACAGCACACCATTTCTCGCGGGACGGCGCCACCACCATCACCGTATCCAAAGGCGCCGACAGTGTGGATTTTGCACTGGTAAACATGGTGGCACCGGGCGATATCGTCGTCACGCAAGACTATGGCCTTGCCGCCATGTGCTTGGCCAGACGCGCCGTGCCGTTAAGCCAAAACGGGCTTGCTTACACCGATGCCAATATCGACGCCTTGCTGCTGCAAAGGCATACCTCCAAAAAGCTCCGCGCGGCAGGCGTTCGCACAAAAGGGCCGGCCAAGCGGTCACCCGAGCAAGACGCGGCCTTTGCCGAAGCCCTGGAGAAACTATTGCCCCGCGCCGCAAACGAGTCATGAGTTAAGCCTTTCATTTTCAGAGAATATATGTTATACTGTCCATGCAACGGCATATGCCCTCGTGCACTCGGTACAGGCATCATGCGTTGTATTTATTTGCGGAAAATGCCGCCCTACATAACGCAAGAGGAGATAACCCAATGATACGGAAGCTGGCAAAATCAATACGTCAATACAAAAAAGAAACCATCTTGGCCCCCATCTTTATGGCCATAGAGGTCACCACCGAGGTCTTAATCCCCTACTTTACGGCAGAATTGATTGACCTTGGCATCAACGCAGGCAATATGAATTTTATTGTCAAGCGAGGCATCTTTTTGATTCTGTTCGCTTTGCTGCCTTTGTTGTCCGGAAGTTTGAGCGGCTGGTTTGCGGCACACGCGGCGGCAGGCTTCTCCGCCAATTTACGAAAGGATTTGTTTGCCGGTGTTCAGCGCTTCTCCTTCTCAAACATCGACAAATTCTCCACCGCAAGCCTTGTCACGCGCATGACCACTGACGTTATGAACGTGCAAATGGCCTTCCAAGCCATCATCCGCCAAGCTGTGCGCGCCATTATTATGATCGGCATGGCACTGGCTATGGTGATGCATATCAACGCCTCTATATCCATCATCTTCTTTGTGGCGGTGCCGCTGCTTGGGGCCGGGCTTACCTTCATTATACTAAACGTGCATCCCCTATTCCTGCGCGCGTTCAAAATATACGATAAACTGAACAGCCTGGTGCAGGAAAATTTACACGGTATCCGCGTTGTCAAATCCTTCGTCCGCGAAAAAACCGAAACCCGCAAGTTCGAAGACATTTCGCATGAGCTTTTCATAAACTTCTCCAAGGCATCCAAGCGCGTGGCATTCAACATGCCCTTGCTTCAAATTTGTATATACGCCTGCATGATTTTGGTTTCGTGGATTGGCGCCAAACTCGTGGTGCAGGATGTCATGACAACGGGTGAGCTTATGAGTCTGTTTACCTACACCATGCAGATTTTGATGAGCTTGAACCTGATGTCCATGGTCTTTGTCATGATTATCATATCCCGCGCCTCTGCCGCCCGCATTGTAGAGGTGCTGGATGAAGAGCCAACATTAAAACAACCCGAAACCCCTGTACACGACGTTCCCGATGGTTCCATCACGTTTGAAAATGTGGATTTCAGTTACGTAGATGACCCTGAAAAATGCTGCCTGCGCGGCATCGACATCCATATCAAATCCGGCGAAACCATCGGCATATTGGGCGGAACGGGCAGCTCAAAAACCTCGCTGATACAGCTTATCCCACGCCTGTACGACGCAACGGTGGGCGTGGTGAAAGTCGGTGGGCATGATGTACGTGAATATGATATCCGCGCCTTGCGCAATGAGGTGGCTGTGGTGCTGCAAAAAAACACGCTCTTCTCCGGCACCATCAAGGAAAATCTGCATTGGGGCAACCCAAGCGCAGATGATGCCGAGCTTAAGCGGGTGTGCGCACTCGCACAAGCTGACGATTTTATCGAAGCCTTCCCCAACGGATACGACACGTATATCGAGCAAGGCGGCAGCAATGTATCCGGCGGCCAAAAGCAACGCCTCTGCATCGCGCGCGCGCTGTTAAAAAAGCCTAAAATTTTGATATTGGACGACTCTACCAGCGCCGTAGACACCAAAACAGACGCCATGATTCGCAAGGCGTTTCGCGAGGAAATACCGAACACCACAAAACTCATTATCGCCCAACGCATCGCCTCCATACAAGAGGCCGACCGCATTTTGATACTGGACGGCGGCGGCATCGCGGCACTTGGCACGCACGACGAGTTGATGGCCGCAAGCGAAATATACAGAGAAACCTATACAACACAAATGCAGGGCGGAGGTGATTTTGATGAATAGAGGCAAAGCGATGAATCTGCAAAGCTCTATGAGCCGCAAAAACACCATTCTTCGGCTGCTGAAAACCATGACCGGCAAATACAAGGGCGTTTTGGTGCTTGTATTCTTCCTAATCATCGTCAGCGCGGCGGCAAACGTCCAAAGCTCTGTGTTTGTCAAAAGCTTGATTGATGATTATATCGCGCCTTTGCTTCTTACCGACAATCCGAATTTTTCCGGGCTTGTGACGGCGCTTATTCTGATGGGCGTGTTCTATCTTATCGGCGCTTTATCCACCTTTTTCTACAACCGCGCCATGGTAGATATATCGCAAGGCGTGCTTAAAAAGATACGCGACGAGATGTTTGCGCATATGCAAACCCTTCCCATCCGCTATTACGACGCCAATTCGCACGGCGATTTGATGAGCCGCTATACAAACGATGCGGATGCCCTGCGTGAGATGCTTTCCATGACGCTGCCACAGTTTTTGTCGTCCGTCATCACTATCGCGGCCGTCACTTTCGCCATGCTTTCTTTAAGCATCTCTTTAAGCATCGTCGTGTTTGCAAGTGTGCTGCTGATGCTTTGGATTGTTAAATTTGTCGGCGGACGCGCCGCTAAGCACTTTATGCAGCAACAGCAATGCATGGGCGAGTTAAACGGCTATATCGAAGAAATGGTGGAAGGCCAGCGCGTTGTTAAAGTGTTCTGCCACGAGGATGCCATACAGGCCGGCTTTGATGCGCGCAACGAGCGGCTGGGGCAACATGTGGCCTTCGCCAACCGCCTCACCAATATGCTGATGCCTATTTTAATGAATATAGGTACAATGCAGTATGTGGTGTTGGCTTTCATCGGCGGCTATATGGCCATTAACGGCTTCGGCGGCATAACGCTGGGCACTATCGCCACATTCCTTACTTTGTCAAAAAGCTTCAGCGCCCCTATTGGGCAGCTTTCGATACAAATAAACGCCGTTATTATGGCTTTGGCCGGCGCGGGACGTATATTCACGCTTATGGATGAAACCCCGGAGGTGGACGAGGGCTACGTTACATTGGTTAACGCAAAGCGCAACGGCGATGCCTTAACCGAGTGCGCGGAATACACAGGCATACGCGCCTGGAAGCACCCGCACGGCGACGGGCGCTTGACCTATACAGAGCTAAAAGGCGATGTCCGATTGTTTGATGTAGACTTCGGCTATACCACAGACAAGCTTGTGTTAAATGATGTGTCCGTATTTGCCAAGCCGGGCGAAAAAATCGCCTTTGTCGGTGCCACAGGCGCAGGCAAAACCACCATCACAAACCTGGTAAACCGATTCTATGACATCGCGGACGGCAAAATCCGCTTCGACGGCATCAACATCAATAAAATTAAGAAGGCAGATCTGCGCCACACCTTGGGCATCGTTTTGCAAGACACCCACCTGTTTACGGGCAGCATCGCGGACAATATCCGTTACGGGCGGCTTGATGCCACACGTGAGGACATCACCCAAGCAGCCAAACTCGCCAACGCGCACGATTTCATCATGCGCCTGCCCAACGGTTACGACACCGTTATCACAGGCGACGGCGGCAATCTGTCAGGCGGGCAACGGCAGCTTTTGTCCATTGCACGGGCGGCGGTTTCCAACCCGCCTATGATGATACTCGACGAAGCCACCTCCAGCATCGACACCCGCACGGAAAGCATCGTGCAAGCAGGCATGGATCAGCTTATGGAAGGCCGCACCGTATTTGTCATCGCGCACAGGCTTTCCACCATCCAAAACGCCGAAGCCATCATGGTTATGGAGCAAGGCCGCATCATCGAACGCGGCAATCACGAAGCCCTGCTGCACGAAAATGGCACCTACTACCGCTTATACACAGGTACATTTGCGGAGTAAGTGTCCGACCCAAAATAGAGTTTAAGCACGTCGGTATTTACACAAAATTTAATATCAATAGAGAAAGCGACAAGCCCGGGCTTGTCGCTTTCTCGTATAAATCTCCTAAACCACGCAAATGCGCGGTTTAGCAAAGTTCTTTGCCTCACTCTCTTCCAGGAAAGCGAGCGGGGTGCAGGGCAGCACCCTGCCTAATCATTGATACTAACGGCCTCGGCCTCCTGCGCCGCATACTTCTCGCGCAGCCGCCGCGCACCTTCCGCACGCCCCGTGGCCTCCAGCCGTACCAAAAACGCCTCCAACTCCCCGCGGGCATGTGATGGGCCGCCCTCTCGCATAACCGTCCACAACGGGTCGACCGCATACCTCGATGTCATCATCATCGCGTCATGCCAATCCAGTATGATCTTCGCCCCCTGCATACAAACCTCGGGATATTTGTCCTTCACATCCAACTGCTCGTGTCTGTCCTCTTTGATGTTGTAAAGCATCTCATCGTCAAACAAATGAAACCCATCATGATACGTGCGCACATATATCCAATCCCCAAACCGCGCCGAACGCTGGCACACATGGGCGCACTGTGAAATAACAAGGCTCTCACGCCCCGCCGTGTCACCCGTTTGAATTGTTTGGGCATAGGATGCCCCGTCCCAATTCTTTGCCGCAGGCACCTGCAAAAGCTCCGCCACCGTCGGTGCCAAATCAACGTTGTAGTGCAACTCTTTATCCACATGCCCCTTCATGCCGCCCGGCCACTTGATAATCATAGGAATGTTGCAGGTTGCGTGATCCGCCGTAGCATGTTCGGCATAAATCCCCCACTCGCCCATGTTCTCACCATGGTCAGAGGAAATGATGATGGCCGTATCCTCATATATGCCGTTTTCGCGCAATTTATCGAATATCTGCCCCACAAGGGAATCTGCATAGCGAATGCCGCAGTCATACCCATCAAACAGTCCGCGAAGCCCCTCCATATCGGATATCTTGCCCGGATGCCTCGGGTAACGAGGGTCGGTATCGTCATTAAACATATTGATTTCGTTGGCCCCGTGCGGCCCCGGGTGCTGAAGGTGCTCGGCAAATATTTCCGGGGTAATCCACGTGTCCAGCGGCGTGTCTGCAAACGGGTTGCCAAACGCCGCTGGGGCACGGTACGGGGTATGTGGATCCCAGAAATGCACATGCAAAAACCAGTTTTCGTCATGCATATTCCGGTCAAGCCAGCCCAGCGCCTCCGGCAGCACCAACTCGCCCGACTCGTTTCCGCTTCCGCCGACATTGTAGGTTTCATGGAAGCCTGCGTTAAACCAATAGGAGGAATGCCGCTCGGGAAATGTGCTGACCGACGCGGTTTTCATGCCCGCTTTGCGGAATATGTTCACGAAATTGTTCATATCGCAGGGGTTCTTGAAGCCGCGCTCTTCTCCATACAGCCGCATATCCGCCGCCGTGCCGCCGTGGCCGACCGCACCGTTATGTATGCCAAACATCCCGCTGATTAGCGCCGCCCGTGAAGGCAGGCAGGGCGCATCGGAACAATAATAGTTTGTAAAAACGGTACCTGCCTCCGCCACCTTGTCGATTGCGGGCGTGGTATCGCGGTTGTATCCATAGCAGCCCATGTGATCCGGCCGCAGTGTGTCTATGTCTACATAAATCACTCTCATATGTATAGCTCCTCTCGTTTGAGTTGAGGTCAGAGATGTCCCTGTAATGCCCTCCGCACTAACCGCCTACAGACACCGCCCGCACCGCATAAACTCATCCCCGGCAATCTCCTGCCAGACGGGTTCAAGCCCAATCGAGGCATTGTCGCCGTATTGCCCTGCAACAAAACCGCCCCGCCCGCGCCAAAGCTTTTCCACCATCTCACGCGCCTCCGCGCGTATGATAGTTTCGTTTTTGGTTTGCAGAGTTTTCTGTATATCAACAGGGCACCAGAAGGTAATGGGAGCGATTTCCTGATACTTGGCCAAATTGTCGATGCCGTGCAAAGTCGGTTGGTCAAATTGCAAAAGGTCAATCCCCGCTTCAATCAAGCCGGGAATAATGCCGCCGATGGCGCCGCAAGAATGCATAAAAACCTTGATGCCGCGCGCATGAGCCAAGCCGCACAAGGCTTTAAACCGCGGAAAAAACTCCTCATGCCAGCAAGCCGGGCCGATAAGAGTCTGCGTTTGGGTGCCCCAATCCTCCGGGAACATAACGGCATCCACCCCTGCCTTGGCATAGTTCTCAATCATATCCGCCAGCATCAAATCCACCTTGTCGTGAAGCAGGCGCATCGCCTCGGGCTCCAAAAGCAAATCCGCCAAATAATTCTCCAGACGCATCAGCTTGCGGGCGATGTTAAAGGTAAATCCGGGCATCGACCCAACCACCCATCTGTCAGAATACTCACGGCACGCCTCCACCACGTTCTGATAATCCTCGAAGCGGGAGTAATCCGGAAATACATATGCATCCAGCGGCACATCCTCCAGCACCCCGCGGGTGACCTCACCCTGCGAGGTGGCCTCCAGCCGCCCCCAGGTGTTGCCCCACTCATCCTTGCGCTCCCACCGCCTGTCATCTATCGGCTGCCACTGTGTTGCATAGGTTTTGGCCTCGCACCGCTGAAACCAAAAATCGGTTAGCTCGGGCAGCCCGCACGCCAGCCTTTTCGGGTTCTCAAACGCTAAGGTTCGCCGCACAATTTCTTTGCCGTTCATCCCATGCCCCTCCCTTTTCGCTTGGTATACAAAAAGCGGCATCACAATGACACCGCTTCCTTTGCTTAATAAACCGGGGTAAATATCTGCACATCCTTCGCGCGGCTTGCATCCGCCAATGCGCTTATCTGCGGGATCAGCGTTGTAAAGTGCGCCGTTTTCATATGCGCATCCAAATGCGCCTGCGACTCCCACGACTCATCAAATACAAAATGGGTTTCGTCCGCACTGTCACGGTACAACTCATATTGTATACAGCCGTCCTCTTTCCGCGTTTCGGCCACCATTTCTTCGTACAAAGGCAGCGCCGCCGCCAAGTTTTCCTTCTTCAAAAAGTTGTGTGCTATAACCTTAATCATTCCTATTCCTCCCGCATTATTGAGTTGTCTTTCTACGGATTATTGTACCCCAAAGCCGCATCAAATGCAACAGCAATTTTCTCGATGCCAACCGCAATGCGCCCTACCTCTACATTGGCAAAACTCAGGCGTATGTTCGGCAATTCCTCTCCATGTAAAGAGAACAGCGCGCCCGGTGTCACAATCACGCCCACCTGCGCCAAACGCTCACTGAGGGCCGCGGCTGACACCCTTTTATCAAGTGTATACCACAGATTCAAGCCCCCATTCGGTGGGGCAAATGCCATGCGCCCCGCCAAATAACGGTTGGAGGCCGCCAGCATTTCATCATACCGCGCCTTGTATATGCCGCGCATTTTGGCGATATGCCCGCTCCAGCCGCCGCTTTGAATAAACAGCGTAAACGCGCGCTGTATAAAGCCCGAAGTTTCCACGTCTGTGGTGTATTTGGCCGCCGCCACCTGCTCCTGCACGGCCTTTGGCAGAAGCATAAACCCGAGGCGCAGCCCCGGCATAAGTATTTTAGAAAAGCTTTTGATGTAAATAACCCTGTTTTTGTTATCCAACGCCTTCAGAGGCAAATTCGGCTTGTCGCCGAAATAGAAATCGCCTTGGTTGTCCTCCTCAACGATATAGAAATCATATTTGGAAGCCAGCATCAAAAGGGCGCGTTTTTTCTCTAAAGAGTAGGACGCCGTTGTGGGGGTTTGGTAGCTTGTCATCACATACACAAGCTTCGGGCGGTTTGTGCGTACAAGTATCTCCAGACGGTTCATATCCATCCCGTCAGCCTGCATCGGCACCGCCGAAACCAGCGCCCCGCGCGACAAAAACGAGCCCACCGCGCCGTAATACGTTGGATTTTCCACAATCACAGAATCGTTCGGCAGCAGCATGGCCTTGGCGATAGTGTCTACGCCCTGCTGCGCCCCCGACACAATTTGCACCCGCTCCGGGTTTGTTTTGATGCCGTACATTTCCATGGCCTCACAAAGCGCCGCGCATAACGGCGTGTATCCGCCGCTGTCCTCATAGCCAAACGCCCCGCCTTTATCTCGCTCCAGCACCTCGTTAAAATGAGCCT
>JGI994J12354_10004298_pt1 | contig 12870 bp, 9 predicted proteins | sample IntmicLarv3ML3BL_FD_12354 | JGI IMG/M metagenome (IMG submission 12354)
TTATTTCCCAATTAGCTACTATTCAAATAATTAATTTCATATTGCACTCGCGCGGTTAAATTTGTGCAATTTTGTACATTTGAATTTCGCGATTGTAGGTTCCCCCGAAATTAAAGAGTAAACTCTTTTGTTCTCCTCTCAGCTTGCACTATCTTTGCAAAAATACAAAAACAAAAAACCATGAAACCTAACGTAACAGCAAGCAGCCACAACACCCTCTCATCGGGTACATTAATACGCGGCGATGTGTTTGCCGAAGAGGATATACGCGTTGACGCGCAAGTAGACGGTAATATTGAATGTAAAGGAAAAATCGTTGTAGGCCCCGGTGGCATTGTAAATGGGTACATCAAATGCAAAAGCGCCGAACTGATGGGCAGCGTAACGGGCAACCTGTTTGTTGACGGGCGTTTAACACTGAAAAACGAAGTAACCTTCTTGGGCGACATCACCGCGCGCGCCCTCGAGGTAGAGCCCGGTGCCGTATTTAACGGAGCATGTAAAATGGTTACCGACGAAAATACACAAATCGACTAAAACAATAACCCTATATCATCGCTGCCTGGGCGAAAGCTTTTTCGATGGTTATGTGCATATCATAATACTTGTATTCGGCTAACCGTCCACCGAAGACAATGTGCTTGTCTTGCCCCGACAGCTCTTCGTATTGACGGTAGAGCATGTTGTTTTTATCATCGTTTACAGGATAATAGGGTTCGGAACCCTCGCTCCATTCTGAAGAATATTCGCGCGTTATCACTGTTTTCGGCTGTGTACCAAACTCAAAATGTTTGTGTTCAATAATACGGGTATATGGCGTTTCGGAATCGGTATAGTTTACAACGGCGCTGCCCTGATAGTTTCTGCAATCTAAAACCTCCTCCTCGAACCGAAGCGACCGGTACTCAAGACTACCGAAGCGGTAATCGTAAAATTCATCAATCTTTCCTGTAAACACCACCTTGCCGGCCATACCGAGCCAATAGTCTTTGTCTTCAAAAAAATTGCTGTCGCAACGCGTCTCTACCCCGTCCAACAAGCCTTCGATTAACTTATTGTAGCCTCCTATCGGTATCCCTTGATAAGTATCGTTGAAATAGTTGTTGTCGAACGTAAAGCGCACCGGCAGCCGTTTTATAATAAATGGCGGCAAATCACTACACTTGCGCCCCCACTGCTTTTCGGTGTAGCCTTTTATCAGAATCTCGTAAATATCACGACCCACCAAGCAAATTGCCTGCTCTTCCAAATTTTTTGGCTCGATAATGTCCGACTCCCACCTCTGGCTGTCTATTTTCACCATAGCTTCTTCGGGCGTTTTTACTCCCCACAGGGCGTAAAACGTGTTCATGTTGAACGGCAGGTTGTAAAGCTTGCCCTTATAATTGGCTACGGGCGAGTTGGTGAAACGGTTAAACTCGACAAACGAATTCACAAACTCCCACACGGCTTTATTGGAGGTGTGGAAAATATGCGATCCGTATTTGTGCACGTTGATACCCTCCCGATTCTCGCAATAGATATTGCCTCCTAAATGAGGCCGCTTGTCAATAACCAGACACTTTTTTCCGCGCTGCTTTGCCATATAAGCAAACACAGAGCCAAACAATCCCGACCCGACAATTAGATAATCGTATTTTTTCATTGTACTGTTTTTTGCAGTAGGGTATCGTAAATTTTTTCTATTTTCTCCACCTTGCGCTCCCAAGTAAAATGCTCATACACATACGCTTTCGATTTTTCACCGATGGCTTTAGCTTCGGCTTTGTTGTTGTATATCCATTTTAGCTTTTGGGCGAAGTTATTCAAGTTTTCGGCATACGAGCTGCCAACCGGTGCTTTTATCAGAATGTCGTCGGGGAAAGCGTCTTGTCCGCCGGCGTTAAAGCATAGCGTGGGGCAACCGAGCACACAGGCTTCCAACACCCCCATCGAACCCGAATCGCGAAAGGCGGGATATACAAACAAATCAGCCTCGGCCAACTCATTCAACAGCGTTTCGCGAGGCATGAACGGTATCAGCTCAACATATTTGTTCAGCTCTAACTCGCTTACCCAACCCTCAACTTTCCGCTGCTCTTCTTCTGTGCGAATGCCAATTAACCGCACCCTGAAACTCAGAATGCCCTCATCGACAAAAGTCTGTTTCAACGACCTCAAAAACAATCGTATACCTTTCCAATCTTCGGCCCGGCCAGCATAAATCATTTCAAAAGCATCATCGCCCCGCTCGTTTCGGACGAAGCGAGCGAAATCAATCGGAGAGAACGATATTATCGGCAACAGGGCAGCCGGATAGCCGTTGCAATAAGGGGTAAGGCGAGTCAGGTTTTCGTTGGTAGTGAACGTAAAACACTTTTTATTTTCCCTCTTTTTGACCCACCGTCTGAAAAACTTCAGATCAGACCCTTTTCTCCGGATTCGTTCTTTTTTAGATGTATACGAATCCAAATCACAATCGAACGAAGGGGCAATACGCTCAGCCCCACCTATCGGCCCCATCAAGAACGGAACATCCATATAGAAGCCCGGAGAGGGTGTGCGGTACTGGCAATAGGTGATGTGATGAATGAGATCGAAGCCGTGTTGTTTGTGCAATTTTCGCACAAACGAACGGCTTTTAATTTGCCAAGTGATATAATTGATTTGCCCGAACCAATTTATGCTTTCGTCAAGAAACAAATAGCGAGGTATGTTGTAATAACAAAAATGCAGATTTTCAATCTGTTCGGCGTCTACGGCCGACTGGATTTTATCCTTACAATGTCCGCGAGTCAAAACATATACCTCGTTATTTTTAGCCAATTGTTTTGCCACGTTCCAACCTACGCCGGTTTCCGACCCCGTATAGGGCTCACAAGCGTATGCCAATAAAAGGATTTTTCTCATATTCCGCGTGTTTTGCATTTCGAACAAAAATAAGGGTAATTATTGAATCGTCAAACAAAACCACGCAAAAATCCCGTTCGCTGTATCTCTTTACGCAAAAACCTCACCCACACTTTGACGCGCCGCAGTTGGTGCACAGCAGGCAGCCCTCTTGGTATATCAACGATTCAAGGCCGCAAGCCGGGCACTTCTGTCCCTTGGCCGAAGTGCCGTCGGGGAGATATTTTTTCAACGCCCGCTCTACCCCGTTTTTCCATGTATTGATTGACTCGCTGTCAAGCTCAAGACCTTGCACTAACTTAATTACCTGATCAATAGGCATACCGTAGCGAAGAACGCCCGAAATGAGTTTAGCGTAGTTCCAAAACTCGGGGTCGAATTTGCTGTCGAGCCCCTCGATGGTGGTTTTATAGCCTCTCTTGTTTTTAAACTGGAAGTCGTAGTGCTTTTCACCGGCTTCAGTATAGCTCTTTATAATCTGACCTTTTGTTATTATTTTGGGCAATAGAATGCCATCCTCATCGTCCGAAATACCGGTGAAAATTTCGTAGGGTCGGCCGTTGAGAGTCCCTACAAAGGCAATCCATCTCTCTTTATTGTTTTGAAAATGAACCACATCAGCCTCTAACGCTTTTGGGCGGGTAGATACAATTACGGGAGGCTGCATGCAATCGCCGCAATCGTCAACGGGTTTTTCGTTCTCTTTTTTCTCACTTTTGGCCGATATAAGCACCCCCGATCGCGATCCGTCACGGTAAACGGTGCAGCCTTTGCAGCCCGACCGCCACGCCTCAACATAAAGTTTATTTACCAGCTCTTCGCTGGCATCGGCTGGCAGGTTAATGGTTACGCTGATTGAGTGGTCAACCCATTTTTGCATCCGCCCCTGCATCTTTACCTTTTGCATCCAGTCCACATCGTTCGAGGTGGCTTTGTTGTAGGGCGACTTGGCAATCATCTCGTCAATCTCGTCTGGGGTGTACTTTTTTGCCGCCGGGTAGCCCTGTGCCTCCATCCACGTCACAAATTTGTGGTGAAATACGGTGTACTCTTCCCACGTGTCGCCCGACTCATCGGTATAGTCAATGCGTGCCGAGGGGTCGTTGGGATTTACCTTGCGGCGGCGTTTGTAGACGGGAAGAAAAACAGGTTCGATGCCCGAAGTGGTCTGTGTCATCAAACTGGTAGTGCCTGTGGGCGCGATGGTAAGACAGGCAATATTGCGCCGTCCGTATTTTGACATCTCTTTATAAAGGCCGGGATCGGCCTCTTTAAGGCGGTTGATAAACGGGTTGTCTTTCTCTTTCCCGGTATCGTAAACCGGAAACGCGCCCCGCTCTTTCGCCATATCAACCGACGAGCGGTAAGCGGCTACGGCAAGTGTTTTCTGTACCAATTCAGCAAAATCGGTGGCCTCTTCGGTACCGTAGCGTAGGCCCATAGCCGCCAGCATATCGCCTTCGCCCGTGATGCCCACACCCGTACGGCGGCCTTTTAGCGTCTTGTCTTTTATTTTCGACCACAGGTTGCGCTCGGTCTGTTTTACCTCTTCGGTTTCGGGATCCGAGTTTATTTTAGCGAGGATGGCCTCAATTTTTTCGGCCTCCAAATCAATTATATCGTCCATGATGCGTTGCGCGAGAGCGACGTGCTTTTTGAACAGGTCAAAATCAAAGTGCGCCTCTTTCGTAAACGGATTCGCCACATACGAGTAGAGGTTGATGGCCAACAACCGGCAGCTATCGTAAGGACAGAGCGGTATTTCGCCACAAGGGTTGGTAGAGACAGTCCGGAAGCCCAAATCGGCATAACAGTCGGGCACCGACTCGCGAAGAATCGTATCCCAAAAAAGCACGCCCGGCTCGGCCGATTGCCACGCGTTGTGGACAATCTTTTTCCACAGTCCAGCGGCCTCAATCTCTTTCACAACCGAAGGGTTGGGCGAATTGACGGGGTATTGCTGCTTATAGCTTTCGCCGGCAATGGCGGCGCGCATAAATTCATCGTCTATTTTTACCGATATGTTGGCTCCCGTAACTTTGCCTTTTTCCATTTTAGCGTCGATAAACGACTCTGAGTCGGGGTGCTTAATCAATACGCTGAGCATCAATGCGCCGCGTCGGCCGTCTTGCGCCACCTCGCGGGTCGAGTTCGAATAGCGCTCCATAAAGGACACAAGTCCGGTCGAGGTCAGCGCCGAATTTTTTACGGGCGACCCCTTGGGGCGGATGTGCGACATGTCGTGCCCCACGCCTCCGCGCCGCTTCATCAGCTGCACCTGCTCTTCATCGATACGGATAATGGCTCCGTACGAATCGGCAAGACCGTCCATGCCGATAACAAAGCAGTTGGACAGCGAAGCAATCTGAAAATCGTTGCCGATGCCAGTCATGGGGCTTCCCTGCGGAACAATGTAGTTGAACTTCTCGAACAGGCCTATAAGCTCCGTCTTTGACAGGGGGTTGGGGTATTTCGCTTCAACGCGAGCTATTTCCGAAGCGAGACGGTCGTGCATATCAACGGGCGATTTTTCGTATATATTCCCGAAAGCATCTTTCAGGGCATACTTATTTATCCATACCGTCGCTGCCAACTCGTCGCCGGTAAAATAGTCGAGCGAAGCCGCAAAGGCCTCATCATAGGTATAAATTTTCTTCTTCATGTCGGAATATGCTATTGTTGTCGTTTTTTCTTTCAGACTACAATATTAACAAATGATTTAGAGTGAACAAAATAAAACAACAACTAATTGGAGGAAATTTTGAAAGTTTTTCATTTTTCACGACATTAATCTAATGTTCAGCGTATTACACAAATTAACATATCGAAAAGTTTTCAAAAACAAAAATTGATGCGTGCAAAATTCGCATAATAAAAATATCTCTGTCATGTGTCGTGCGCAGTCGAGACATGACGATGACAGAAACCCTCTTTTCCCTATTGTGATTGAGTTCAACTTACACTACCTTTGTGAGGCATAAAACTTAACTACTATGGATTTACTAAAAAATAGACGAACCGTCCGAGCTTACGAAAACCTTCCGATTGACGAAAAAATGATGCTCGAAATTATAGAAGAGGCTACACGTACTTCCACCACCGGAAACATGCAACTGTACAGCGTTATTATTAGCACTTCCGACGAGGATAAGAAAGCATTGGCACCGCTTCACTTCAATCAACAGTGCGTAACACAGGCGGCAGCCCTGCTTACCGTCTGCGCCGACTATAACCGTTTCACAAAATGGTGCGAATACCGCAATGCGCAACCGGGGTACGACAATTTCCTGTCGTTTATCACAGCGGCTATTGATGCTTTGCTTTTCGCACAATCACTCTCGTTGGCGGCCGAAGAGCGTGGACTGGGCATTTGTTACTTAGGCACCGTGACCTACAACGCGCAAGCGTTTATCGACTACTTCAACCTGCCGCGCTTGGTAGTGCCTGTGGCGGCAATAACGGTTGGTTACCCGGCAACAGAGCCCCCACAACCCGACCGGCTGCCAACCGAAGCCGTTGTGCATCAGGAAAAATACCACGATTATAGCCGGGAGCAGATAGATGCACTCTATCGCATGAAAGAGGATCTGGCCGAAAACAAACGCTTTGTCTCCGAAAATAATAAGGAAACACTAGCACAGGTATTTACCGATGTGCGCTACAAGAAAAACGACAACGAACTTTTCAGCAACCGTTACCTCGACGCTATCCGCAAGCAGGGGTTTATGCCAACTAAAAATAACGAAGAATAGCCCCCGTCATTACCGCTACCCTATGTGTAGCAAAGGGGACAGTTACAGGTTTTAACCTTTTGCAAAACACACTCCGGATCGTCGCGCTATGCGTTGCGAAGACGCACCCTCGCCCATGCGAAACACAAAAGGACTACCCGTTGAGGTAACCCTTTGTGTTGTATGAGAATGGGTTGGTTATTTCGCGAACTTAACCACTTCGCTTCCCGATTTGGCAGTATATATGCCTGCGGGCAATGATGAAATGGGAAGTTCGGTAGCACTTGCAACGCTTGCCACAAGTACACCTGTAGAATTGAAGATCTCGATTTTGGCCGCTTCGTCCAGAACAATCAAGTCGCCTTTAACCGACATATTCTTAATTTCTGTGCCTTCAGTGCCAATAGTAGCAACAACAGGGAAGAAAGTTACATCGCGAGCCGGCATAGTGAAAGTAACCGGATTAACAGTCAGGTTAGCGCCTAACAAAGCAAGGTCGCCAGGGTTTTCTGATGACCAAGAAGCAAACACCCCCCCCGGCACAGCCAAGCATTCAAGAGTCACTTCAGCACCCTCTTTTGCCCTTCCTGACGGTGCATTAAGCGAAACACCATCAACCGTCACAAAAACACCTGAGCCTCCACCGGAAACCGTATAAAGATCTGCCGCCTCTTCCATTTTCAGGTAACCGGCATAGCTATTGGTATAATAAGTTTCGTTAGCGCCGCAGTTCCACATATAAGAGCGTTTTTTTCCACCGCTAACCTCGTCAGTATTTTCACTATTATCGAGAGTCAGCTTTACTTCGAACGAAATTCCTCTTCCGGCACATGCCGCCGCCCACACATCTTTAGTAAACATAGCCGGAGTTTTATTATCATCTAACGCGCCGAAAGCAACCCTTAGCACAGTTTTCAACTCTGTAGCTGACGAACAATCGGCTATGTCTGTCAACGCCTCATAACTACTTCCGGCAACAGCAATTTCAGTGTGATTAAAACCATAGCTGTTATCATTTGTACTAGCCATGGCCTTATCAAGTACAAATTTTCCTAAACTGTTATCGGCGCTGATTTTATTGTTAAAATTAAGCTTCACCCCTCCTAAGTCTAAATAACGAAGCCACAGTACAGCTTCATTACCCGGCTCACCGTCATACCCCAACTTATCGTAAGGGCATAACATAATTTCAACATTGATATCGTTACCCAAAAGCGTTTCCGTATCTTTAAAGGCATAAGTCAGGAAAACATAAATAGCCGCATCGTCATATCCCACAGCAAACTCCGGACGTCCATCGGTTGTTGTTGTTAAAGTTTTAGCAGCAGTTGAGATTCCCCATCTAATACTGTCGGCAACATAGCGATGATTCTCATCGAACACGTCAAGATAAGTATCCTCAAATTCAGAACTATTAGTTGGCATTGTATATTCTGGCCCAAGATATAGAGCGGAAGCATCTTCCGCAGCGTCACGGATAGCTTCAGAGGCTAACACCGGATTAGATGTGTACCACTCCGAGTTTCCGGTAAACAAAAAATCCGAGGGGAATTCTGTTGCTTTCGCATTTAAAGCAAATGCAAAGCAAACCAACAATAGTAAAGTTACTTTTCTCATAGTCAGATTAATTTTAGTTAGTAAATAAATGTATCTCTCTTCGCTTTATGCAAATATAGTGCAAGCCGAGAGGAGTATAAAACAAGCTTGCTTGTTTTTAATCCCGAGACGCAGCCTATCTTCGCTTTATGCAAATATAGTACAAGTCTTTGAAAGAAATGCAACGTTAAGCTAAATAAGATAAAGAAAATATTTAAAAATCAGCCTTTTGTTTTAACTGCTCTACATAGAGGTCTATTTTGCGCATCTCGTCCGGAATATCAATTTTTTGTGGACAATGAGGGTTACAGATATCACAGCCTATACAATGATTTGCCTGGCGAAGTTTGGGGACAGTACGGTCGTATCCGACAAGGAACGCCCTACGAGCTTCTTTGTAATTCTCATCTTTCGAACTTTCCAATCGTTTGTCCGCACTGACAATGCGATTGTAATGACCGAAAACGCTTGGTATATCTACTCCATACGGGCACGGCATACAATATTGACATTCAGTACATTGCACATAGTCGTTACTCAACATAACATCTGTCACTTTTTCCAGAGCTGCGTATTCTTGTTCGTTTACAGGAACAAGAGGCGAGTATGTACGAATATTCTCCTGTAAGTGCTCCATATACACCATTCCACTCAATACGGTCAGTACATTTTTAGGCGTTCCCGCGTAACGGAAAGCCCACGACGCAGCACTATCTTCGGGGTGTATCTCTTTCAATATGTTCAAGGCCTGAGAATTTATCCGTGATAAACGTCCGCCCAAAAGCGGCTCCATAACAAGAGCGGGAACATTCTTCTTTTCCAGTTCCCCATACAAATATTCGGCATTTACATTTCTCACCCCGTCGGCATGTTGCCAGTCCTGATAGTTTAACTGAATCATAACAAAATCCCATTGTATGTCCATTGCCAACACGTAATCGAATACTTCCGAATTTCCGTGAAACGACCAGCCGAGATTCCGTATTCGTCCGGCAGCGCGCTCTTTTTTCAGGTAATCGAGCAGTCCATTGTCGATAAAACGCTGGTGAAAACTCTCAAGACTACTTCCTATCGAATGCAAAAGGTAATAATCAAGATAGTCAACCTGTAATTCGCGCATGGATTTATGATACATATTGATGCAGCTTTGAAGATCGTAAGGTCCACGATGATTCGAGGCTTTTGTAGCAATAAAAAACTTATCGCGCGGATGCCGCTTCAGCGCAATGCCCGTTGCTGTTTCCGACCAGCCTCTTATATAAACAGGTGCTGTATCAAAAAAATTTACGCCATGGGCAATAGCATAATCAACCAACTCATTTACGGCATCCTGATCTATCTCTTCGCCACTACCATCGGGCTTTTGGCGTAACGGCCAACGCATACAGCCATATCCCAACAATGAAACCTTGTCGCCGGTATGCGGGTTTATGCGATAGGTCATCTTACCGGTTGGTACTTCTCCAATTGAGCCGCCTTCTGCCGAAACTTTGTTATTAGACCTGCATCCGACCATTGCCGTTGTAGTAACGATAGAGCCCGTGCCTCCCAGCGTTTTCAGAAAATTCCTGCGGTTTATATTTTTTTTATTCATACTCTTACATTTAAACAGTATCAATGAATTTCATTGTCAATTCTCCACCTTCAGTTTCTAATTAAATGGAATGATGCCTTACATTCCCCTCTACATAAATGGCGCTGAACGGACGTGCTGGGCATTGATATTCACAAGCTCCACAACCAAGGCAAAGCTCCCTATCAATTACCGGTGTTTTAAGGGAATCGCTATTATCCGGGTCACAATTAACAAGTGTGATAGCTCCTGTAGGGCAACGGCGTTCGCAATTTTTGCATTGTACTTTGTCTGTGTTTACAACACAGTTATCTTTTATCCAAACAGCTATACCGACCGACGTTGCCGACTTGTCGGCTGTGGTAATAGGCTTTATGGCGCTTGTTGGGCACACTTGCGAACATTCGGTACATTCAGGACGGCAATAGCCTCTTTCGAATGACATTTCAGGTTGCATAAAAGTTGCCAACTTATTTGAAGGGCGAAGCACACTATTCGGACATGCCGACACACAAAGCTGGCAAGCTGTACAATGGTCTTTCATGTTTTTGAGCCCCAACGCTCCGGGAGGAACAATTGGCGTTTTCCGGTCGGGAATCTTTTTATCTTCAATCTCTGCCAGTCCACCGTCAACGTGTAACTGTTGAGCTTTAATAGTGCTTGTCATTGCCATTGTTCCAAACAGGGTCAGTAAGTTGCGTCGAGTAAATTCTTGGTTTGTCGCAATAGATTCGGCACTTTTCTTCTTTCCTGTTTTCACGGAAACATATCTCATTGCCCCGGATTTACATTTTTCAATACAATTAAAACAGTCCACGCATCGGCTATGGTCTATGCTCATTGATGCCGCATCTATACAGGACGACTTACAAGCGCGCTCGCAAGCTTTACAATTTGTACATTTGTCTGCGTTGAATGTTAATCTGAGAAGTGAAAATCTTGATAAAAATCCGAGCAAAGTTCCTGCCGGGCAAATGGTATTGCAGTAGGTTCGCCCATTGCGCCACGCAAGTATGCTTATAGCAACAAGCGTAATCGCGGCTACACCAAAAGTTATCCACCCTTTCACCCATACATCGGTCGAATAAAAGGCGTAGCTGTCAGCCCGTTCGGCCAGCAACGCCAACATGTTATTTCCCATACGGTAAACAGGGGCAAAAAAGTTCGCTGCAATACGTCCAAACGCGGAATAAGGCTCAAGTAAGGAAACCATCGCGCTAACCCCTGCTATCATGCCGGCAATAAATAAACCAAGCACACCATAGCGCAGCCAAGGTTTTGCTAACGAAAAACGGAAACGGTTCTTTTTCTTCTTTCTTCTCCCCGAAATGTTTGAAACTCCGTCCTGGAATATACCTAAAGGACATATAACCGAACAGTAAATCCGTCCGAATAGCAATGTTAGTATAATCAATCCTACTAACACTGCTGTGTTTATCGCTAATATCGCAGGTATCAGCTGTATTTTCGCCATCCATCCAAACCACAAATGGATTATTCCCGTAAAGTCGAGGAACAACAATGTAGTTAATACAAAAAAGAAAATGGACGATGCTATTCTAATTTTTCGCAACATAAAGAAATTCAATTATTTAATTCAGGTTATAATTACGATACAAAAAGTGCGATTAATTATCGACTACGTAAAGATATTACTTAAATTCAACTATTCGCCCTAAAGAGGGCTGGCGTTTAAGTTAAATTAACATGATTTACAAAACAAACAGGGGTTGCCTGTTTAGGCAACCCCTGCATGGTTGTACGTGTAAATACGTTTACCGGCTTATACTACCGGGAAACCGTATTGAGCTATGCTTTCGCCCAATTCTTCTTCAATGCGAAGCAGTTGGTTGTATTTAGCCATCCGGTCTGAGCGGCTCAACGAGCCGGTTTTAATTTGACCCGAGTTGGTAGCTACCGCAATGTCAGCGATGGTAGCGTCTTCGGTTTCGCCCGAACGGTGCGAGGTAACAGTTGTGAATCCGTTACGTTGTGCCATTTGGATCGATTCCATTGTTTCGGTCAATGTTCCGATTTGGTTTACTTTAATAAGGATTGAGTTACCGCATTTTTCTTTGATACCTCTGCGCAAAAACTCTACATTGGTAACAAACAAGTCGTCACCTACCAACTGACATTTGTCGCCGATGGCAGCAGTCAGCTTCTTCCAACCTTCCCAGTCGTTTTCACTCATACCGTCTTCGATAGAGTCAATTGGGAAGTTTTCAACCAACGATGCAAGGTAAGCAACTTGCTCGTCGCAACTGCGGATGGGGGCGTCCTTTCCTTCAAATTTCGTGTAGTCGTATTTGCCGTCTTTGTAAAACTCTGAAGCGGCACAGTCAAGAGCGATTGTAACGTCTTTTCCAGGTTTGTAACCGGCTTTTTCAATTGCTTTCATGATTGAAGCAAGAGCATCTTCCGGGCCATCCAACGCGGGTGCAAAACCACCTTCGTCGCCAACTGCAGTGCTCAATCCACGATCGTGAAGCACTGCTTTAAGCGCGTGGAATACTTCAGCACCTGTACGCAACGCTTCTTTGAACGAAGGTGCGCCAACGGGGCGAATCATAAATTCTTGAAACGCGATGGGAGCGTCAGAGTGAGAACCTCCATTGATGATGTTCATCATCGGAACCGGCAACACGTAAGCATGTGTACCGCCCAGGTAGCGGTACAACGGCATGCCAAGCGATTCTGCTGCTGCTTTTGCCACAGCCATCGAAACGCCTAAGATAGCGTTAGCACCCAATTTCGATTTGGTTTTGGTACCGTCAAGCGCCAACATTTTGCGGTCGATAGCGATTTGATCGTAAGGGCTGGTTCCTTCCAACGCAGGAGCGATGATTTCGTTTATATTTTTTACCGCGTTAACAACACCTTTACCCAAGTAGCGTTTTTTGTCGCCGTCGCGAAGCTCAAGCGCCTCATTTTCACCTGTCGACGCTCCAGAAGGCACTGATGCTCTTCCCATTGTGCCATCTGACAAAAACACATCGACTTCGATAGTCGGGTTACCACGCGAGTCTAAAATCTCTCTTCCTTTAATTCCTACTATTGACATAACCTGTTACTTTAATT
>JGI994J12354_10004299_pt1 | contig 12870 bp, 10 predicted proteins | sample IntmicLarv3ML3BL_FD_12354 | JGI IMG/M metagenome (IMG submission 12354)
AGGCAAGCGTCATTTTCGCAGGATTTGGCGTTTATAAAATCCACAATAATAATGCCTGAAATGTTTTTTAAGCGGAGCTGCCTTGCTATTTCTTCACAAGCCTCCATATTGACGAAATGGGCGGTTTCTTCAAAACATTTTTTTCCGGGGAATTTGCCTGTATTTACGTCAATAAATGTGGCGGTTTGCGCCTGCTCAATAAGAAGGAAGGCGCCGCTTCGGAGCCAAATTTTACTATCAGCAGCTTTTTCCGTCTGATTTTCAATTCCGAAAGCGGAATATATGGGTAGGCTGCCTTCGTAAAGGCGTACATTTTTTTCCGAAAAACTGCAATAATCGGCAGAAAATTTCCGAATATATTCAATATGATCCGAATCGTTTATTATAATTTCATCAATGCCGTTATCCAGCAGAGTTTCCAAGGTTAGGGAATATATTTTCTCATTACCGTAAAGCAGCGCCGGGGCTTTGGTATTTTTACCGCGGCTTAATGCTTCGAGAGCTTTTTGATGGAGGGCATCTATTTCGCATTTTAATTCGCTTTCCTCCACATTTTCGGCGGAGGTTCTGATAATTAAACCGAAACCTTCGGGGCAGAGTTTTTTGCCTGTGCAAAAGAGCTGGCAGCGAATTTCATTATCCGTAATTTTTTTGGATATTTTAACATCCCCGCAGGAATCCCGACGCCAAGTGAGTACAACATTCTTCCCGTGGAAGGAAAGGAAGCTGCTTAAATACGCCCCTTTTTCGCCTATAGGATCACGCATGGCCTGCACAATAAGCTGGAGGCCGGAATGGATTTTCATATCTTTAAGGCCGGACTGGCGAAAATCATCAAGCTGGAGGAAGCCGGGCTTCTCCATGCCGATATCGCAAAAGGCAAACTGATCTTTTACAATATCCTTAACCCTGGCGGCATAGATATTGCCCGCAATGGAACGGCCGCTTTCCGTATCAATAATAAGCTCCGTCAGCTTCTTATCCTCAACATATGCACTTTTTACACAAAAGGGTGAAAAATCCATATAAATACTTTTCATCACAACCGCCTTTATTCAAAATGGAAAAGCAGAGATTGGCTGCTTAGACTCCTTGAGGAGTTGCTATTCCAGTGTAATATATTTATTATTTTCGTTTTTATAAAGATTCTCCCTTATATAGCTTAGGGCATAGGGGTCATAGGGCAAGTCCGCAAAGCCGTAAAGGGCCATGATTACGGAATCAGCCCTTATGCTGCGGGCGGAACCTGCGCTTATGAGCATGTTAATTTCTTTCAGGCTATTATTTTCTACTTTCGAAGAAAGCCGCAAAATATCCGGTTTTATATCGACTTGGGATAAATTTTTCTTGGTTTTTTTCTCAACCAAAATTTTTCCCTGAGCTAAAAAGGAGCTTAACATAGCTTTTGTAATGCCGCTGTTTTCCGGCAAGATTACAGTGTATTCAGCCGCTTCGGTTAAGGAGGCGGCATTTTTTTCACCTTCGGCAAAGGGCCTTGCGCTTAATATTTTTATACCGGAGGGCATGGAAAGATTAAGCTTTTCAACGATTTCACCACTATTGACGGGTTTGGCGAAATAAATATCTATATATTCCCCGTTTCCGTAATATCCAAGGCTTAAGGGCAGGGCAAAGCTGGTTTCCTGGTGGGGGTTGAAACCCTTGGAATAGGACACGGGGAGCTTTGTGCGCTTTATGGCCCGGTGGAATAAATTCAAAAGATCCAAATGGCCGATGAATCTCAGGCGGCCGCCTTTTGTGAATTTTATACGGTATTTGGCTCGGTTATCTTTCATGACAAATACCTCCGCCGAAAGAATTTGCGCCGCAGTTATTGCAGTTTTCACGGCAGTTTAATGTGGTTACGCCGCGGTCACTTAAGATTTTTTCATTCTCGAAGAATTTTTTATCAACGCCTATATCAATATGATCCCACGGAAGAATTTCACTGAACTCTCGCTTTCTACCTGAATAGAAATCAATATCAAGGCCGGTTTGAGTAAACGCATCTCTCCATGCATCTTCCTTGAAAAGCTCCGTCCAACTGTCAAACCTTGCGCCGTTTTCCCAAGCTTTAATAATGAGTGCGGCGATTTTCCTATCTCCTCTTGAAATAACCCCTTCAAGCACGCTTAAAAAAGCATCATGATAATTATATTTAATGCGTTTGCTGGTTATGCGGTTTTTAAGTAGCCTCTGCTTTTCCATAAATTCAGTATAGATATTTTGAGAATCCCACTGGAATGGGGTGAAGGGCTTGGGAACAAAGCAGGAGGTGCTGACAACAATACTAACGGGTTGGGGGCGTTTTTCCTTAGGCAATTGATAATATTTTTCAACTATTTTTTCCGAAAGGGTTGCGATGCCTTCAATATCTTCCATGGTTTCTGTCGGCAGGCCCATCATAAAATACAGCTTGACCCTGTTCCAGCCGCCTGAGAAGGCGAGGCCTGAACCGCCAAGTATTTCTTCCTCGGTAATTTGTTTATTTATAACATCCCTAAGGCGCTGTGTGCCGGCCTCGGGGGCGAAGGTAAGGCTGGATTTGCGAACGCTTTGAACTTTTTCCATAAGCTCAAGTGAAAACGCATCTATGCGCAGAGAAGGCAGGGAAAGATTAATATTTTCCCCTTGAAAAGTATCCAGGAGGCCGCTTGCCAGCTTTTCAAAATGCTTATAATCCCCCGTGCTTAGGGAGACCAGCGAAATTTCCTCATGGCCGGTGTTTTCAATAAGGCCTTTGGCCTGCTCCATGAGATACTCCCAAGGCTTTTCCCTCATAGGGCGATAGACGTAGCCTGCTTGACAAAAGCGGCAGCCCCTCATACAGCCTCTAAAAATTTCAAGACTTACCCGGTCATGAACGGTTTCTATAAGCGGGATAAGCTGGTTGCTTGGGAAATAGGTGCCGCTTACATCGTTTATAATAACCTTCTGTATTTTTTCCGGCGCGTTGGGGTTATTGGGAGTGAAGGAGGCTATGGTACCGTCTGAATTATATTCTACATTATAAAAGGAAGGAACATAAATGCCGGGAATTTTGGCAAAGGCTTCCAATATTTCGATTTTATTTTTGCCTTCAGCTTTAAGCTGCTTGTATTTATCGAGAACTTCATTAAGCATGGCTTCCCCTTCACCAAGGTAAATGAAATCCATAATATCCGCCAGCGGTTCGGGATTATAGGCGCAGGGGCCGCCTGCACAAATAAGAGGGAATTCTTCCCCTCTGTCTTTGGAGTAAAAGGGTATACCCGACATATCCAGCATATTTAATATATTTGTATAGCTCATTTCATATTGCAAGGTGAAGCCGAGAAAATCAAACGCCCCAAGTGGGTCGTGGCTTTCCAACGCGTAAAGGGGCAAATTCTTAGTGCGCATGAAGCCTTCCATATCGCCCCATGGACAATAGGCCCTTTCACAATAGGTATCGCTGCGCTCATTGAGAAAATGGTACAAAATATGAGTGCCCATATGGCTCATACCGATTTCATAAACATCGGGAAAGCAGAAGGCAAAACGTATATCAACCTCAGCGGGATTTTTTTCTATCATATTAATTTCCCCGCCTAAATAGCGGGCGGGCTTTATAACTTGCAACAGAATTTCATCAGGAATAAGCATTGTAACCTCCGTTTTATGGTGGAAAAAACTTTTTTATCTGGGTTTTATTATAACAAAACCACATTATCAGGACAACTTTTTTATATGAAGCAATAGAAGGCTCTCCTTGCGCGGCCATGACAGCTAAGGAAGGAAAGCAAGTGCGTAAGCTAAGCGGCGCGGCAAAGGGTTTCGCCGAAAAGGCTTAAAAAAAGTGGCGGAAGCCACTTTTTTATTACATATATTTTTCCAATATAGAAATGGTTTGCTCAACTATGCTTAAACAACGGACATCGCTTTTTCTGTAAAGCGGTTTTAATACCGTGCATAAATCACTGCCGTAGAAGCCTATGAATTCCTTCATAAAGGCGGCGCATTTTTCTCTCATTTCAGGGCTGGAATGGGCGGAGCCGGTATTATATTTAAGGCCAATGGCGCAAACCGCACCTGCGGCCGCCCCGCAAAGCCTCTCGCTGCAAATGCCGCCGCTGAAGGCGCCTACGGCTTTAAGGGTTCCTTCACCTGCGCTGAGGCCAAAAATTTCAACCGCGGCAAGAAACACCGCTTCCGAGCAACTTTTATTTTGAGTAACAAATAATTCTCTGACTAATTCATTATGCATATAAGGCTCCTTTGTAAATTTATTATTTAATGAAGCGAGTAAATTTTCTGTAGTTAAATTTTATTAAACTTATTATGGCATGTTTAAGGGGTTTTGGCAAACCTTAGCCGAGAAATTTAAGAAATAATATGAATTGAATATAAATAGGAAGCTTCGGAAAATAAATTTCTCATTGTGCTATTTTAAAAAGACAGATATAATAATAAGGTTTTAAACTAATAATTAGAAGGTGCTTATATGAAAATAACGGCTGTGCGGGTATTGCGGGTTACGCTGGGGCTTTTTCTCTATGCCTTGTCTATTGTGCTGAGCATTAATTCTAATTTAGGCATGGCTCCGTGGGAGTTGTTCCACAGCGGCATAGCGCAGAAAACAGGCTTTTCATTGGGGCAGGTGACTGTGTTTTTTTCATTTGTAATAGTTGCTATTGATTTTTTCCTGCTTCAGCAGAAAATAGGCTTGGGTACTTTACTGAATATGGTTGGCGTAGGAACGATGGTGGATGTAATTAATAAAACAGGCATTATTCCTGTTCAGGTGGGGATGAGCTTATTCAGCTTTATACAGCATTTTCTGTGTATGGTTTGCGTTTCATTTGCTATTTATTTTTATGTGGGCGCAGGCTATGGGGCAGGCCCGAGAGATGGTCTGTTCATAGGCATAAGCAAGAAATTTAACATATCAACCAAGGTGGCGAAAACCGTTACGGAGATATTTGCATTTGCCATAGGGGCGCTGCTGGGGGCTCATTTCGGAATAGGAACGGCTATATTTGCTTTTCTTTCGGGGCCGATATTGCAGCAGATTAATAAAATATTGAAATTTGATTTAAACAGCGTTAAGCATGAATATTTTGATGATTTAATTAGGAAGGCTTAAGCCTGCGAAACCGCCGGTTGGCTGAAATGTTACAATAAAAAAGGCCCTCAATGAAACCAAGCCGTATAGTTTCAGTGGGGGCTTTTTTATTGTTAATTGGCATGCTTTAATTCTAAGCGAAGCCTGTCTGCAATAAGCGCGATGAATTCGCTGTTAGTGGGTTTGCCTTTGTGATTGTTAACCGTGTAGCCGAAAAGGCTGTCAATAGCATCAATTTTACCTCTGCTCCATGCAACCTCAATAGCATGGCGTATGGCTCGCTCAACTCTGCTTGGCGTTGTGCCGCATCTTTTGGCTATGGCCGGATAGAGTTCTTTGGTAATGTAATTGAGCACTTCAATATCATTAACCGCCAGCACAATGGCTTCCCTCATGTAATTATAGCCGCGAATATGAGCGGGAACGCCTATTTCATGCAAAATATTTGTGACCCTTTCTTCTAAATTAAGAGAGTGAGACGCGGCGCCGGATTTTATAACCATAGTGTCTTTACCTTGGGCGAAGGATTTCTGGGTTTTAAGCTGGCGAATGCGGTCTGCCAAGGCATCCATATCAAAGGGTTTGACAATATAATATTCTGCGCCAAGATCGATTGCCCTTTGCGTAATCCGCTCCTGGCTGACTGCGGAGAGGACTATACAAACAGGTGCAAATGGGTCTTTTGGTTTGTTGATTTTTTCAAGAACCCCTAATCCGTCAAGTCTTGGCATAATTCCGTCAATTATAGCGACATCGGGCTGAAGGTTTTTGATTTTCTCATAAGCTTCAACCCCGTCATAGGCAATCCCTATGACCTCAATATCCTCCTGCTTAATAAAATAGTTCTTCATTACTTCACAAAAATCTCTGTTGTCGTCTGCCAGGATGACTTTAATTTTGCTACCATTCATTTTAATCCCTCCGAAGTCAACATTGTTATAATTTATAATCGGTTTATTGCTATCAAAATATGGTAAAAAAAGTATATTATGGGAAACATTACCAATTTATTAAAATTATAATACACTTGCCTGGTCAATGCAATGATTATTATCCTTCATATTATGCGGTTTTTAAACAAAAGGTGACAGCTTAGAGGTAGACAGAGATGATTAAAAGAATTTATGAGAAGCACATCAATAGAATTATATTGAAATTATTATATATCTGAATTAAACAAAAATAAAGTTTTAAATTGCAACAATTACCGACACGAAAATGCCGGAATTTTATCGGTTTTTTAAGCCGTGCTGAGCCAAGGTTTTATTGGAATATTCGGGGCGCAGTGTGATTTCTTCACCAAACCAGCCCGGAGGGGTAAACTGTTTGGAGGCGGAAAGATTGTCGAATTCAACTTCTACTATAATAAGGGGCTCAAATTGGCCGTGAAATATATCCAATTCCGCCGTGAGATTCTGTTCCAGAGGGATTTCATATCTGGTTTTTTCAATAATATTTCCTTCGACCTTGAGCCACATGTTGTCGAATTTTTCTTTTTCAACAGGAAATTCAATTTCTTCCCTAACCAGCAAGCCGCCGGTTTTGATTGTGAGGAAAAAATTATCTTGGGTTTTTCTCAAACGAACAACGGGATCAAAGAAAACATAGCCTTGGGTTATTTGGTGGCTTTTGTACTCACAGAGGTTTTGAGGCATGGTTTTAACAAAAAACCTTCTTTCGATTTCTTCCGTAATAATCGCTCCCTTCAGGCTTCTACTTAATGGAACAAGCGCATATAAATATTGTAGCAGAAATTACAATAATATTATAGCAGATTTTCTTTAATTTATCCGCGGGGAAGGCGGAATGGGATTTTTATTCAGAAAGGTTACCAAACGAATAAGGGGGAGCGAAATGGGAGCGAAATCTTCGGCGGCTATTGGCAGGCGAGGCCGAATCAAATATTCAAAGCGGCCTGCATACAGAAGGGCTAATGCTTCAAACAGAGGCGATTCTTTGGCTGAAATGGTTATTACGCAATGTATCGTATGCGGAATTATTCTTTCTATTGTTATGCTCATATGCATTATTAAAACGCCGCCGACTATGGCACTGCGGGAAAATATCAGGCTGGCTTTGGTGAGCAATATGGATTCGGCTGAACCGGCCGAGAATATGGCAGATATAACCTCGGGAATATATAAATCGGTTAAAAACATATTCAGCCCTGAGAAAAAGCAGGCGGCTGAAGAAATTCAAATTCAGGCGGAGGAAGATATTCCCGTATTTTATACCCGGGAGAAGGATTTCAGAATTGATGAGGATATAATGAAAAGCATATACGGCGGCACGCTGAACGAATATAACGGTGAAATAAAAAACTCAGAGGCTCCGCAGGACTAGGCTTTGCTTACGGAGCGGCTGAAAATAAAGCCGAAAATATGAAAGAATGGATAAACCCTGTGGACGGGCCTATAACATCCGTATTTGGTCATAGGCTGAATCCGGTATTAAATAAGGAAGAATTCCACGATGGAATTGACATAGCCGTGAAAACGGGAACGCCTGTTGGGGCTGTAAGAGACGGGGTTGTGACGGAGGCCGGTTGGTCGGGAACCTTCGGCAATTATATTATATTTATTACCGGGGATGGTTTTGAAATAAAATATGCCCATCTGTCTAAAGTTTTCGTAAATGCCGGAGAGTTTATAAAAAAGGGGCAGATAGTTGCGGAATCGGGCAATACCGGCTTGAGCACAGGGCCGCATTTGCATTACGGCATACGAAGCGGTGAGGATTATGTTGATCCGTCTATTTATGTGGGCTTGGAATATACAACCGAGGCTAGAAGGGATTATTTGAGCGCTTTGGGAAGTACAAGCATAAAGATTGAGTAATTTAAACGGAGAGCTATTTACATAAAAAGGAAAATAAAAGCCTGAAAATGCCCAAATATGCTTTTGGCAATAATTTTGTGCGCAGTTAAACAGAGTATCTTCAGGATTAGTTAATAATGCTTTAATATTGGTATGTTATCATAGGTTAGAGGGGGAACGCAGATTGGTACTGTACTCAATTTGCGGGACTCGTATTTTTCTGCCCAAAATCAGGAACGAAATATTTGCGGCAAATAAAGCTTGAAGGCTGAATAAATTTATAAATCTACATAATAATAGATTAAGGGTGTTTAATGGATAGTGAAATGTCGATGGAACTGTCGAATGCAAAAAGAGGAATATCGACAAAAGCAGCGCCAATTTTTCGAACATGAATGGAAAATAGAGAAATAATGCAAAAAATTTAGAAAATTTATACTAAATATTAGGTTTTATGGAAAAAAGGAAACATTCTTATGGCTTTTAAGGAATTCTTAATAATTGCTGTAAATTAGAAAAAACATAAGAAAAATCAAGAGTTTAAGCGGTTTGCGTCGAAGCTGGAAGCAAGTGGCAATGGAAAAATATGTCTATTTTTATTGAATTTTGTCTATTTTTTGAATTTTTTTGTAAAACTTTGGTAACATTTGTCCGATATAAGCATTGTAAGAGCAATAGATGCTTAGAGGGTGGTTAAGAAATATAGTATAATTTCGCAACGATAGATTTGAAAGCGTTTTGAAAGAGCATGTTATTTGAACTTTTACCGGGTTGACTGAAAATTAAGTGCGAAAGTTTCAAAATTATTGAGAACAAAAATGAAAATGTTGTGATTTCGGTTAAGTTTTTATATTAAGAATAGTTGCTGTAATTGTGGAAACATAACGAAAAAAGGCTTGAAACAAGAGTTTTTGGTGGTTTAAAGGTAAGAAAGCAGTACGGTGAGAAAAAAAGGTGAATTTTTTCTAAATTTTTGTTGTATTTTCTGGAATGTGTGATATAATATATTTTAGATAAAGACAAAATTAACCGTAATAGGCACATAAGCTTAGCTAACACCTTAAAAACTCTGTGTGAAACGCATCAATTTAGAAGGAAAAACGGCAAGCCAGAGACGGTTTTGCGAGTTGCAGATGTTGATAAAAACAGAGAGGTGACAGATGACATTCGTCGAATCAGTCGATGTCGGTCGAGAAAGGGGTAGCGAAATGACAGAAAAAGATTTACGGTTTCTAAACAAAACTCAATTACTTAGTTTATTGAGAGATCAGGAAGTTGAAATACAGAAATTAACCTCTGAAAAGGAAGCGCTTATTGCAGAGAAGGAAACGCTTGTGTCGGAAAAGGGCATGTTGACTTTCGACAAGACTGCGCTTACTGCGGAAAAACAGGAGCTTTTGGCAGAAAGAGAAATCCTTAAGGCGGAAAGAGATAATTTGAACGCGGAAAGAGAACTGTTTGTAGCGGAAAAAGAACTTTTCGAGGAAAATAAAGCGGCTATGGCGTCACAGTCGGTATTTGTTCAACCGGAAGTTATTCAACCGGTGGCTATACAGCAAGTGGCGGTTCAACCTGTAGAAGTTGAGCAGCCGGTAGTCATTCAACCGGTGGAACCGGAAGCGCAGCCTCAAGAAATTATTCAGCCGACTATGGCTCAACCAACCAACTTAACGGAGGCGGGAAGCATAGCGGAAGCATCATTGGCTATCAGCGGCGTTTTGCAAGCGGCTCAGCAAAGCGCAAATATATATATAGAAAATATTCGTTCATTGGAAGAAACCAGCAGGAAGCAGGCGGAACAGCTTGAAGCCGAATCCAGATACAAAGCGGATTTACTTGTATCGGAATCTCAGCGCAAGGCTGACCAGCTTTTAACAGAATCTCAACGCAGGGCCGAATTCGTTGAATACGAATCAAGGCGCAAGGCGGAAGAAATGGTTAAAGAAGCTGAGTTAAGATGCATTTCACTGGATACAAGACAGAGACAGATTATCGACGAATTATGGTTGGATTTCCAAAAGAAAGTTGACCATTATATCGGTTCTTACAGTGAATTGAAAGACCTCTTTGCAAGAGTAAGAGAAAACATGGCCTCTGAACAGACCACTGAAAAAGGTGAATAGCGATGGATACAAAGCAGCAAACTCCTGTAGCACGTCCTTCGCTGGATTTAATAGAAAAGGAACTTGCAAGGCTTAAGCATAAGAAATCATTTAGTAAAGCAATTTTTGATACATTGGCGGCTCTTACTGTTATAGCGGCCATTGCGGTTTTATTATCTACAATGCTTGTTCCTGTGTTCAGGGTTTACGGCGGAAGTATGGCTCCGACTTTAAATGAAGGAGAAATTATATTTTCCGTAAAAACCAATAATATCAACAGCGGAGACATAGTAGCATTTTATTACAATAATAAGGTTTTGATTAAAAGAGTTATTGCAAAAGCTGGCGACTGGGTGGAATTGACAGAAGATAACAAGGTTATTGTAAATGATATTGAAATTGAAGAACCCTATGCAACAGGTGAAAATTTGGTGGTTAGCGATATTGCAATGCCCTATCAAGTGCCCGACGGAAGATGGTTTGTAATGGGCGATCAAAGGGATATTTCGGTAGACAGCCGCTCGACAATGGTTGGCCCAATAAGCCACGAACAGGTAATAGGGAAAGTTACTTTCAGAATATGGCCTCTGGATTCATTTGGTTTGATCCGGTAGGTTTATATAAAATAAAATTAGTTTAATGAAAGTGAGGTGTAGAGTTAATGAAGGACAGTTTAAGGGCTGAAGCCATTAGGATGATAGCAAAGCGTGAACGCAAAAAAAGATTGGCGCTTGTTGTTCTGGTCTTGGGCTTGTTCGCCACAGTTTCTGTTTTCGCACTGCTCACACTTCCAGCCATCACAATGGAACAGGAGCCTACATGCGGGTTAACAGAGCATGAGCACGAAACAGAATGTTACGGGAATGAGCTGATTTGCGGACTGGGAGATGCATTAATTCCGCAGACTAAGCAGGTGGAGGTGCTAAAATGCACCACCGAAGAAAGCCCGGGGCATACCCACAATGAAAGTTGCTACATAGACGATCCTCCGGTGCTTACATGTACTTCTACAGAAGAAGGGCATGTGCACGATGCGGAAGCTTGTTATACCTCAACTAAAACGCTTTCCTGTAGCGAAGTTGAGAGTGAGGGACATACTCACAGTGATGGTTGTTACGAAACAGTTGAAGAACCTATAGAACCTTCGGAAGAAGATCTTGCTCATGTGCATAGCCAAGAATGCTATGGACTCGTTTGTGGTGCGGAAAGTCACACCCATTCGGAGGAAGAATGTTTCGTAGAAAACAACCCTACAGAACCTAATCCTTGTACGAAAGTGGAACATGCTCATATTGATGCATGTTACACAATGGTTGGTGAAGTGAAAACTCTCACATGCGGGCTTGAGGAGCATACCCATTCGGAAGAAGGGTGCAGCGATGACGCAAACAATACCACGGAAGAATGTACATTAGAGGAACATACTCACGGTGATGAGTGTTACACAATGGTTGGCGAAGTGAAAACGCTTACTTGCGAACTTGAAGAACATACTCATACGGAAGAATGCAACAAAAACAGCGAGAATAAAATCCCTGAGGCTGAAGAAGAAAACAAGGGATACTGTATTTTGAAAGAACACACACATACAGACGCTTGTTATACGATTATTGGCGGCGTGGGTGAGCTTACATGTACAATTCCGGAGCATGTTCATACATCAGAGTGTGATATTGAAGAAATCGGCCCGAACAATGAGCATTATAATTGCGGATATAAAACACATACAGAGCATACGGCTGAATGCTACACTGTTATTAACGGAGTAGGCGAGCTTACATGCGGACTTGAAATACATGTTCATACATCTGACTGCGTAGACCAAAGCCAGGTTATAAAATATGACTGCGGTTTACAGGCACATACGCATACAGAAGTTTGTTACATAATTGAAAACGGAATCGGAACGCTTAAATGCGAATTAGAGGAGCATACCCATAACGGCTGCGTAGCCTTGGCTCCAGGAGAAGAATTGCCAATGCTCTGCGGCATGGAAGAACATGAGCATGAGGAACTTTGCTACATTATAGCAATCGGCGGGGAGAAAGTTCTCAACTGCGGCTATGAAGCCCATACTCATAATGCACAGTGCTTAATCGGGCCTCCGATACCTGAGGAAGTTAGCCCTTACGTTTGTGGCATGGAAGGCCATGTTCACAGCGGGGATTGCTACAAAATAACTAAGCTTGAAGATAGAAGCGATAACTACAGATTATTGCTGGAATGCGAGTTTGAAGAAGATTTGCTCCATTCACACAATGATGATTGCTTCAAGTTCTACGAAGTTATGATTGATTGCTATGAAGATCATGAGCATGACAATTATGAGGAGAACGGTTGCTACATCAAAACTGAGCTCGAATGGAACGATGAAATCTTCGAAAAAGAGCTTATTTGCGAAGAAGAAGAACATGTTCACAATTTGTTCTGCTTAGGCTTTGCAAGAACTCCTATGATTATGCCATTTGCGATTGTTAACGGATTTTCATCGGATCTTATTGATTTCCTTACTGAAGCTGTTGTCAGCTATGATGACGGTAGCGGCTTAGTGGCAGTTCAGCCGGGGCAAATCGTAAATGCGGGAGACAGATATGTTGTACAATTGACTTTCAAAGAGGATCCAAAAACAAAAGGGTTTAAATACGACAATGATGGATTCTTAACCTATCAATTGCCTGACGATATACTTCCTTACAGCATAACAATGCATTCGGGCGGGCTGTTCGGCGTAATAAAGTCAAGGGTGCTTGACGATGAAGGCAATTTAAGTGAGCACATAATAGGTGATTATACAATATATCCTGACGGTTTAATTAAAGTTAAATTCGATAAGGTAGATACGGCGGGTAATCCAATAGCCAAAAACTTC
>JGI994J12354_10004300_pt1 | contig 12869 bp, 7 predicted proteins | sample IntmicLarv3ML3BL_FD_12354 | JGI IMG/M metagenome (IMG submission 12354)
CACCGCCGCCGTCGTCACCTACGGCTTCTGCGTCGCCAACTCCGAGCGTGCCGCCTGTGGAAACAGCGCCGCCTACAACGCCGCCGGCGACTACTCCGCCGCCCGCAACACCACCGCCTGCAACGCCGCCACCTGCGACAGAACAGCCGATTACTCCGCCGGAAGGTGCAGGGACAGTATAGTTTTGGGCAGATAAGGCGCATAAAAGCACATTTTATAACAACGCTAAGGATGTCTCCCGCATCAAAACGAAGTGAAAGCGGCGGGTTCCGATTAACGCAATAAGTGGTGGGCATATCCCACGCGTCGTTGAAATGGTGTGTTGAAACTGCAAGCAGTTTCTTCCGCTATTATAAAAAATATTCAGCTCTTTCTACAAAACTCTTGTATTTTTGAGTTTTAATGATATAATAGACTCTGTAAAAAATAATAGGGAGTGATTTAAAATGCCATTAGTAACAACAAAAGAGATGTTCCAAAAAGCATATGAGGGCGGCTACGCGATAGGCGCGTTCAATGTAAATAACATGGAGATTATCCAGGGTATAACCGAAGCGGCTAAAGAGGTAAACGCGCCGCTTATACTCCAGGTTTCCTCCGGCGCCAGAAAGTATGCAAACCATACTTACCTTGTGAAGCTGGTAGAAGCGGCTTTGATAGAGACAGACTTGCCTATCGCGCTTCATCTTGACCATGGCGACAGCTTCGAGCTTTGTAAATCGTGTATCGACGGCGGATTCACATCTGTTATGATAGACGGTTCGCATTTGCCGTTTGAAGAAAACGTTGCGCTCACAAAGAAGGTTGTTGAATACGCACACGCAAACGGCGCGGTTGTAGAAGGCGAGCTGGGCAGACTTGCGGGCGTGGAAGATGATGTTGACGTTTCCGACGAGGACGCATCATACACAAGACCTGAAGAAGTTGAAGATTTCGTTAAGCGTACAGGCGTTGATTCGCTTGCAATCGCAATCGGCACAAGCCATGGCGCATATAAGTTTAAGCCGGGTCAGAACCCGCAGCTCAGATTCGACATCCTCGAAGAGGTTAGCAAGCGTCTGCCGGGCTTCCCAATCGTATTGCATGGCGCATCGTCGGTTATCCCTGAGTTTGTTGAGATGATTAACGCAAACGGCGGCAAAATGCCCGATGCAATCGGTATTCCGGAAGATATGCTGCGTAAGGCGGCTACATCGTCGGTATGTAAGATTAACATCGACTCCGACTTGAGACTAGCTATGACAGGTTCTATCAGAAAGTACTACGCGGAAAACCCAAGCCACTTCGACCCGAGACAGTATTTGTCGCCGGCGAGAGCGGCTATCAAAGACCTTGTTAAGAACAAGCTTATCAACGTTTTAGGTTGCGACAATAAGGCGTAATCATACATTAAAAGACACAACGGCTGTATGCGGTGAATCGCATACAGCCGTTTTTTGTATGATTTCGAGATTGAATATTAAATACGCATATGGTATACTAAATTCAATATTTTATATACGAAAGGAACCGACCTATCATGAAAAAATACCCACCAATCACCAAAATACCGCATATGCTCCACGGCGGCGACTACAACCCCGACCAGTGGATAAACACGCCAGAGGTGTGGGACGAGGATATGCGGCTTATGAAGCTTGCGGGATGCAACACCATGAGCATCGGCATATTTGCGTGGTCTGCGCTGGAGCCAACAGAAGGCAATTTCGAATTCGGCTGGATGGATACCATTATGGACAAACTTGCCGAAAACGGCGCATACGCGATTTTAGCCACACCATCCGGTGCGCGCCCTGCGTGGATGGCATATAAATATCCAGAGGTTTTGCGTGTGGACGCACAGCATCGCAAGCTGACCTACGGCGAGCGGCATAACCACTGCTATACATCGCCGATATACCGCGAGAAGGTGAATATCATCAACACCAAGCTTGCAGAGCGTTATAAGGACCATCCTGCGCTGGCGATGTGGCATATATCAAACGAGTATATCGGCAATTGCCACTGTCCGCTTTGCCAGGAGGCGTTTCGTGAGTTTTTAAAGGTGCGGTATAACGGCGATTTGGCTTTGCTAAACAGCGAGTATTGGAACGGATTTTGGAGCGGCAATATCAGCGATTGGAGCGAGATTGAAGCCCCGTCGCCGATTGGCAGAGGCGAGAATTCACAGCCGCTTTTGCTGGATTGGAAGCGGTTTATAACCCACCAGACGATCGACTTTATGAAGCATGAGATGGCACCGCTCAGACGTATTACGCCGGATATTCCGATGACGACAAACTGCCCCGGCATCTGTTCGGACTACGACTATTTCGAGCTTGCAAAGGAGGTCGATGTCGTATCGTGGGACAATTATCCCGCTTGGCAGGGGATTGGCGAGGCGGACACGCGTATCGCGCCCGATGTGGCGTTTTTGCACGATATATTCCGCTCGATGCGGGACGGTCAGCCGTTTATGCTGATGGAAAGCACACCGAGTATGACAAACTGGGGTTATGCAAACAAGCTCAAGCGCCCGGGTCTGCATTTTACGACATCTATGCAGGCGGTTGCGCACGGTTCAGACACTGTGCAATACTTCCAGTGGCGTAAGTCGCGCAACGGCTCGGAGCAGTTCCACGGCGCGGTGGTCGACCATGTGGGGCATGAGAACACGCGCGTGTTTCGGGATGTTGCCGAGCTTGGCGGCGCGCTTGCCAAGCTGGACGAGGTTGTAGGCACAAGGATAGAGTCTGAGGTTGCGATAATGTATGACTGGGAGAATAAATGGGCGATCGAGGGCGCGTTTGCGCTCACTCGCGACCGCAAGAACTATCTTGAGGTTGTGAGCAGCTTCCATCGTCCGTTCTGGCGGATAGGTATATCCACAGATGTTATAGATGCCAGCAAGGATTTTTCAAAATATAAGGTCATCGTCGCGCCGATGCTGTATATGCTGCGCCCGGGCGTTGCGAAGCGTCTTGCCGAGTTTGTGAAAAAAGGCGGCTGCCTGATTGGCACATACTTCACAGGGTTGGTCAACGAAAATAACCTTGCGATACTCGGCGGCAGCCCCGGCGAGGAGCTGCGCGAGGTGTTTGGCGTATGGGCGGAGGAGATCGATTCGCTCTACGACGGGCAGACGAACAGGGTAGAGGTGACAGATAAGTCGTTCGGGCTGAAAGACAGCTACACAGCGGGCGTGCTTTGTGAGCTGATACATGCCGAAACGGCGCAGACTATCGCAAAATATACGGAGGACTTCTACGCGGGCATGAGTGCGCTTACGAAGAACAGCTACGGCAAAGGAAGCGCGTACTATATCGCGTTTCGGGATATATTTAACTTCGACGACGCGTATCGCGGTATAAACGACGGTCAGTATGACGGATTGCCGGACGATCTGGCGGCGTATGTGGCGCAGGATATGGGCTTGAAGCGCAATATGGATACGGATATTCCGAATGGCTTTACAGTGCAAAGGCGTACCGACGGCGAAAGCGATTTTGTGTTTGTGCAGAACTATAACGCCGAATCGGGGGCAATTACGCTTGACGGCGCGTATTACGATATGCTTGCAGACTCGACGGTGTCGGGCGAGATTGCGGTTGGCGCGTATGAGACAAAGGTGCTTCGGCGCGAGGCGAGGTAAAATAGCTGCACAAACTTTTCTTGTTAAATTTTTATCAAACTCTTGACGTTTATATCGCCGAGGAGTATAATTGTATTATTATATAGTATGGAGAGGGGCAAAAAATATATGAAACGAATATTTAACTTTTCGGCAGGTCCTTCAATGATGCCCGAGTCGGTGCTTGAAAAAGCGGCGAGCGAGATGGTTTGCTACGGCGACGCAGGCATGTCTGTTATGGAGATGAGCCACAGATCCAAGGTGTATGAGCCGATTGTATACGGTGCGATGGATCACCTGCGCAAGGTGATGAACGTGCCTGAAAATTACAGCATCCTGTTTTTGCAGGGCGGCGCGACACTGCAATTTTCGCAGATACCGATGAACCTGATTGGCAAAACAGGCAAGGCGGATTATGCGATAACCGGCAATTTTTCGAATAACGCATACAAAGCGGCGAAGAAATACGGCGAGATCAGCATAGCGGCGACATCGGAAGATGCGAATTTCTCATACATACCGCAGCAGGATCAGCTTAAGCTCAACGCGGACGCGTCTTATTTCCACTATTGCATGAACAACACAATCTACGGTTCGCTGTGGAATTATATCCCAAACACAGGCGATGTGCCGCTTGTTTCCGATATGTCGTCGTGCATTATATCGGAGCCGATCGATGTTTCTAAATTCGGCATAATATATGCGGGCGCGCAGAAGAATATGGGACCGTCGGGGCTTACGGTTGTAATCGTACGCAACGATTTGATGGGCAATGCGCTCGATTGCACGCCTACACTGCTGGATTACGCGTCGATGGCAAAGAACGATTCTATGATAAACACACCGCCGTGCTACGGCATATATATGCTCGGTCTGATACTCGACTGGATAGACGAGATGGGCGGAGTTGGCGCGATGCAGGCATATAATCAGAAGAAGTGTCTGCCACTGTATGATACGATAGACAATTCGTCGTTCTACAGCAACGGCATCGAAAAGTCGTATCGCTCTATGATGAATGTTACGTTTAAATCGCCAAACGAGGAGCTTGACGCGAAGTTTGTTAAAGAAGCGGCGGCGGCAGGGTTTGTGAACCTCAAGGGTCACCGTGCGGTTGGCGGTATGCGTGCGTCAATCTACAACGCTATGCCGATGGAAGGCACGGAAAAATTGGCTGAATTTATGAAGAGGTTTGAAGCGGATAATAAATAATGGACATTAAGATGTAGGGGCGCACAGTATGCGCCCGTGCGTTTTACGTAATAATTTTTAAGGAGACATATATTATGTATAATATACTTACGCTTAACAAGATAGCGCAGTGCGGCTTGGCAAAACTGCCTGCCGAAAAGTACACGATTACAGACGACGCATCGGCAAACGCGGACGGCATAATCCTGCGCAGCTTTGCGATGCACGATATGGAGTTGCCGGAGTCGCTGCTTGCGGTTGCAAGAGCCGGCGCGGGCACAAATAATATTCCTATTGACAAATGCTCCGAAAAGGGCATTGTTGTATTTAACACGCCGGGCGCAAACGCAAACGCGGTTAAGGAGCTTACGCTGGCGGCGCTTTTGATATCGTCGCGCGATATCGTGGGCGGTATAGGCTGGGCGAAGACGCTTGCGGGCAACGGCGCAGAGGTTGGTAAGATGGTGGAAAAGGGCAAGACGCAGTTTGTGGGGCCGGAGATCGAGGGCAAGACGCTCGGCGTTATCGGTCTTGGAGCAATCGGCGTTATGGTTGCAAATGCGGCACATCACCTTGGTATGGAAGTAATCGGCTACGACCCGTTTTTGTCGGTAGACGCGGCATGGAGCCTTTCGCGCACGGTTAAGAAGGCGACTGAGCTGAAGGATATATTCGCAAATTGCGACTATATAACCCTGCATATCCCGCTGAACAATGATACGCGCGGAGTGATTGGCGCGGAGGCGTTTGCGGTTATGAAGAAGGGTATGCGTATACTCAATTTCTCGCGCGGTGAGCTGGTAGACGCCGCGACGCTGAAAACAGCTATCGCAGACGGCACTGTTGCGAAGTACGTTGTGGATTTCCCGAGTGAGGAGACACTGGCGTTGGACAACGTGATTGCGATACCGCATCTGGGCGCGTCTACGCCTGAATCGGAGGACAATTGCGCGGTGATGGCGGCGAAAGAGCTTGCGGATTACTTGGAAAACGGTAATATCAGAAATTCTGTAAACCTGCCGGAGTGCGTTATGGAGCGCGAGTCGATATGCCGCGTTTCGATTATTCACAAAAATATCCCGAATATGCTCACGCGCTTTTCGGCGATATTAGCGGAGTGCGGCATCAATATTCCGCATATGCTAAATAAGAGCAAAAAGGAGTTCGCATACACGATTATGGATGCAGACAGCGATGTGTCTTGCGAGATGATAGAGAAGATTAAGGCGATGGATGGGGTTTTGAAGGTTCGGATTATAAAATAGGGTAGGATGAAGAGATTGAACCGGCGTTTCGGGTGGAACGCCGGTTTTTTATGGGGGCGATGGGTTATTGCTCATTTTTTTGTTTGGTGGTGAAGTCTGGATAGTGGCAGTAACTAATAACATACCACAAAAATAAAACAGAGAGAATATGCGGCGGGTTGCATGATATGCACCCCCTACAACCCCAGCCCAATAAAAAACGCCATGGTATACACCACAGCGTTTTGCAAAACTTACTTTCTAAGAGAAAAAGACGTGTCTGCATTAGCTTGCGTTGCAAGCTAAGACCAAATTTCCGCTTTTGAAATTTGCTTTTTCGTTGAGCATGGCTTGCCCATGATCATACTTCCATTATAACCGGCAAAATCATAGGGTTGCGCTTTGTCTGACCCCACATATAATCGCTCACAGCGTTACGTATAGCGGTTTTCATGGTAGACCAATCTGTCTGCCCCTTTGCCATACTTGCATCGAGCGCCTCTTTTGCCACAGCTCTTGCCTTTTCCATCATTTCCTCAGATTCGCGTACATACACAAATCCGCGGGATATAATATCCGGTCCTGCGGCAATCTCGCCTGTATCGGCGCATATGCTTACAACTACGACAATCAAGCCGTCCTGCGACAGATGCTTTCTGTCTCTAAGCACAATATTGCCCACATCGCCTACGCCCTTGCCATCTACAAGAATCTTGCCCGACGGCACAGTGCCGCTTATCTTTGCCGAATTGGTGTCCAGCTCAAGCACCTTGCCGTTGTCCATGATAAAGATATTGCTCGGCTTAACACCCATCTTCTCGCCCAATGCCGCATGACGGCACAGATGGCGGTATTCGCCATGTACAGGCATAAAATATTTCGGTTTCGCCAGCGCAAGTATCAGCTTCAGCTCTTCCTTGCGGGCATGACCCGAAACGTGAACCTCGGCGAGCGACTCGTATATAACCTCCGCGCCAAGGCGGAACAGCTCGTTTATTACCTTGGAAATCGTCTTTTCGTTGCCAGGGATAGGGCTTGCAGACACGATGATAAGGTCGTTTCTGGAAACTTCGACTTTGCGATGGTCCGAAAACGCCATCCGAAACAGTGCGCTCATTGGCTCGCCCTGCGAACCTGTTGTAACAATTACAACCTGGTTTGGGCGGTATCGCTTGATATCGTCGATGCTGATAAGCGTACCTTCCGGCACAGTCATATAGCCCAGCAGAATCGACACCTCAACGATGTTTTCCATACTTCTGCCCGAAACTGCGACCTTTCTGCCATACTTCGCCGCCGCGTTTATAATCTGCTGCACCCTGTGTATATTCGACGCAAAGGTAGCGACGATAATGCGCTTTTCGCAGTGCTTGAATATCTCGTCGAACTTTTCGCCAACGGTGCTTTCGCTCATCGTATAGCCGCTTTGCTCCGCGTTGGTGCTGTCTGAAAGAAGCAGCAATACGCCTTTTCTGCCCAATTCGCCAATACGTGTTAGGTCGAGCATTTCGCCTTCTATCGGCGTGGTGTCTACCTTAAAATCGCCTGTGTGGATAACTACACCCGCGGGCGTATGCAGGGCGAGCATTACGCTGTCGGCTATAGAATGGTTCGAGCGGATAACCTCGATTCGGAAGCAGCCGAGCTTGAATGAATCGCCCGCCTTAATGCGGTTAAGCTCAACAGAAGACAGCATACCATGCTCCTTCAGCTTGTTTTCGATAAGCCCCAAGGTGAGCCGAGTTCCGTACACCGGCATATCCACCTTTTTGAGAACATACGGTATCGCACCGATATGGTCCTCGTGTCCGTGGGTTAAAACAAGACCACGAACCTTCTCCTTGTTCTTTTCCAAGTAGGTGACGTCGGGGATAACTAAGTCTATGCCGGGCATCTCTTCATCCGGAAACGCGATGCCGCAGTCTACGACGATCATCTCCTCACCATACTCAAATACCGTCATGTTTTTGCCGATTTCGTTCAGCCCACCCAGCGGTATTACCTTTAATTTAATTTTCTTTGCCACAAATTTTCCTCCGTTTTTTTCCGGGCGCACAAACGCCCTAATTTTTTCCGTTCACATAAAAAGATAAGACCATAATCTTGTCCGTTCACACAAATCCTGTGTATTATATCATGATATTTCCGTTTTGTCAAACGATTATACAAGATTTGTAAATGTTTTGACATATACAGGCGCAAAAAAGGCTTGGACGGCGAACCATCCAAGCCTTTGTGTCTATCGTTATACTACTTTGTCATCGCCACCATATACGGCTGCATATTTGAGTCGAGCATAAACAGTTTTGCGCTGCTTACAGTCTTGCCGGATTCCGCCGATACGCTGATATCGAAGGTTCTTGCTTGGTTTATCGGCACATTTGCCGGTATGCTTTGTATACCTATCATTTTGCCGCTTGCGTCGTATACAGCGAGGTACAGCTTAGATTTTACGCTTCTGTCCCATGCTTTTGCTATAACCATCATGCTTGCGGTTGCGCCTGTTGCGGTTTTGTCAAGCTCGCAGTCGGTAATCAGCGTTTGCGATTCAAGCGATTTGAGCGCACTGTTAAGTATAGTGGGGAGGTCCAGCGTTCTGCCGGCGCCTGCTGTATTCGTATAATTCAGGCGGTCGCCGGTTACAGAAAAAGCAGTGGTGCTGGCGCTTGCAAGTTTTGTAAGCCCCGTGCCGTCGCGTTTAATGCTGTTTATCCCAATCCCTGAGCCAACATCAGAAAAATACAAATACATATCTTCATAGTTTTCTATAGCATACATTGGATTAGTGTTTAGCTTGGTTTTGCCGCTGCCGTTTACATTCATAGTAAACAGCTCGGATATACCTGCGGTATTTACTGTGTATACCACGGTGTCATCTGTGAAATATTTAGCAGCATCCCTTTTCAGATAGCGATAATTCGCAAATGAGGTGTCTGTACATTTTGTGGATTCGTCGTATCCTGTATGTGCGCTGATGCCCGAAACAGTTGGGCTTTTAAAGCTTGCGTCGTCTACATTAAAATGCTGGTAGCTTATCTTGCCCGGAGCGTCGGGCACAGGGTCGCCCCACGTTACGTCTATCTGATACCAATGTCCGCCTATTTGCACACGGTTCCATGCGTGAGGCCCGCCGTTGCCGATACCTGTAACATACTGGCACGGAATGCCGAGTCTGTCCATAAACAGCTTAAACGTTCTTGCATATCCGTCGCATACCGCGGTTTTGCGGATTAATACACCGTATGCGTTAAAGGTATCGGGCGCCTTCAGCGAGGTGTCATACGCGCAGTTCAGCACGATATAGTCGTGTATTGCCATCTCTTTTTCCAAATCGGTCATACCGTCGTATATAACGTCGTCTAAAACCTTGTCTATAGCGGCGTTAAACGCAGCTTTGTCAGCCTCAAGATTGGTATGTTCTGCGAGCAGGAAAAAATCAACGTCTACGCTGAGCAATGTGGAGCTTCCGTCGCTTGTCCAGCCAACACGTGCGCCGTTTGTGTAGTAGAAGATTTCCGGGTTGTCGCTCATTACGCTTATAGCCAGATTCGCAACATTGGAGTATGTGGTTGTTGTGTTATATTTGCTGTAGTCACTGCAGTTTTCAGCGGTCAAAATAAGCTCTGTTTCGCCGTTTAGCATAGCCTCTTTAATAAGGTTGTATGCGGTGGCGGCAGACGCAAGCTCGGCTGTCGAAAAAGTAGTTACAGCACCGGCACGCGACAGGTCGATGCTCTCTTGCGTGATCTGCTGTGTGTATAGCTCAAATTCGTATGAGCCTCCGGTTACAATAGCTTCGCCTTCCGCAAACGCCGAAAATGGCGTGAAGATGGATAAAACCAGTAATAATGACAGGATAATTGCCGATGTTCTTTTCATACATTAACTCCCCTTTTAATATGATAATTTTCACATTGGGTCTGCTTTTCCGCTAATTTCAACAATTTGAAATTAGTATACTCCCATATAAGAGCCAACCCATTATAGTCCCACTTACAATATATACTATATGACCTTCTGCTGTCAACAGTAATTGGGCATTTTTCCTAATAGTTTGTTAAATTTTTTTCAAAGCAGCTAAATTGCGCTAAAAATCACCAAATTGTAAGCTCCAGGGTTTGTGCTTTGCCAAATTTTGATATTATCATACGTCCGTCTTTGTTGCGAATCGTCCATTCGTCGCCGGGCTTGCCGCTTGAATGCACCTCAACTGTGCCGGACACAACAACCTGCATATATCCGCCCTCTAGGAACTCGATTGTGCCGCCGTCTATATTGGCGGGCAGGTTTACGCTTACAATATGAGGGCTGCTGAGCCCTGTTTTGCTTGAAACAGTGGCGGTGCCGGCGGTATAGATACAGTTGTTTTTGAGGTCGATATCGCAAACAGCGGCAGATACAGCCATACGCGCGATATCTATATCCTTCGAAAACGAGATTTTGTAGCCCGCGGCGTTTGCGAAGTTTTCGTCGTAGAGCGGGAAGTCTTGGCTGTATTGCATTGGTATAACGCTGAATCCGTCTTCGGCGTGTATCACTTCGGCATACATATTGAGCGATGCCGCCGCCGATTTTGCCAGCTGGTCTTCCCGAACCATGCTATACTTGTTTCTGTCTATAAAATCGCCCACACGGCTTACTATATACTCGTGAGCGTCGTAGTTTGTATGTATCAGATCGCAGTGATGATACACCGATACAGGCAGGTTGTACTTCGCCGCGATATCGGCTCTTGCGGTGTCTTCGTCTGTTAGAGCGGACACGTTTGTGGTGTTGAATATCAGCATATCGCGGTTGTCGCTGTCCATAAAATATGGAGCGGAAAGAACGCTTTCAGCCGTAGATTCCGGCGGGATAATACTGCCGGCAGCTCGGAACCCGCTGTTCCACAAAAGCTCCGATTCCCGCTGGATGCCAAAGGTATCACTTATGCGGCTGATAAACCATGTATGCTGATTTACGCCGATATTTGCCGTGTCTATACCATAGTATTCCATCGCTTTCTTATGCAGTTCAATCTCGGTGCGCTGGCGCTGCTCGGAGGCGTATTCGTTTGTGTAGTAGTGCATACCAAGATAGAAATTGTTGTCTTTCATGTATTGCACCTGCTCTGCAAGCTTGCTCTTAAGCGGAAAATACGGCGAATCGATTGGTATAGCCAGCCCGTATTCCAGCGAGCCTGCAACAAGGTCGCTTTGCCCGTCGCCGTTGATATCGTATAGGCGGGGCACGCAGTTGTTGCCGAATTTCACACGGTTGTTGCCTTTATAGTTCGTTTCGTCGGTTTCGATAAACCCAACATCGATGAATTTGCCGCCCACACTTCGGAGTATGCGAATATAACCGTCGGCAGTGCCGATCAGCAAATCGTTTTCGCCATCACCGTCGGTGTCGTATATATGCGGTGCCGCAAAGCCTTCATGTGTTATAGCTATATCTTCAACACCGTAGCCGCCTCCGCTTTTTTTGCAGTATACAATGCGCCCTTCTGCGCTGCCGACAGCAAACCCTAAACCGCTGGTGTTTGCATAAGCGTCTCTGCCGCCAATATTGCCCACAGCGGGCATAGAGTATGTTATGCCGTCAAGCTCGAGCAACACGCCCATCTCTTCGAACGCAACACCGTTGGCGGCGCTGATACCTGTGCCTTTAAACCAGTATATGTTGCCGTCGGCGCATCCGCTTATGATATCGGCAATGCCGTCGCCGTCCACATCCATGATGTCGGGCGCGGAGTATGATTCCACACCGATTGGATGAGCCGCCGCGTTGGTGAGTATTTGCGGGGCAGACACCTGCCAATGCGCATCGGGGTTTTCTGAATCTTCAAAGCGCTGTCCTTTGCAAAAATACAGATACCCGCTGTTGCTGCCGATGATGATGTCGGCGATGCCGTCGCCGTCGATATCGTATATACACGGATACGCGCGTTCGATATATTCGGGATAGTCTGTAAAATAACTGCCGCGGTCGTCGAACTCCGATATACGCAGGTATGTGTCGCCCGCGGCGATATGCTTGCCGGAGGTGTAGGCGCTGTCGTAGTAGTCTGTATTGAATATGCCGTTGTTGTTTAGCATATATGTTACTGTTTCGTAGCGCGCAAATCGCTTATAGCTGTTGCGTATAAGGGTGTATGACGGGATTTGGTTGTATTCCTTGCATATCTCTGCAAAGGTGATTGCCGCGTCGTTTTCTATGCCTGTTATATCTTCGCAGTACAGCTGCCACGCGATGGCGGGATGGCCGTATGAGCCTGCAACGCGCTCGATCGCGTGACCATACAGCGTTTTAGACACATACGCGGCAAACTTAGCGCGGATTAGCCGATTTGCGGTGGTGTCTGTGTTTACATACACGCTCTGTTCGGCATCTTCCGAAGCCTGCATATCTGTCGCGCTTATATGGAAGGTGTTTGGCAGCAGGCTGCTCGACCAAAACACAGTGCCGCGGTGGTATTTGTTTAACCCATACAGCGCGTCGCCGTTTTGTGTTTCGACAACGGCGATTCCTGTATCCATCACAGCGCCGTAGCCGTAGGACCTGTTTTTTAGTTGTGCGATATCGCTGTAGTCTGTATATAGGCTGTAGTAGTCGCAAATAAGCTCTTGAAGCTCCTCGAGGTCGGCAGGGATGCGCCGCGAGGGTATCAGCACATCGGGCAGACGGTCTATATGTACCAGCGAGCGTATGCCCAGGAATGACGGCTCGAAGTAGTCCATAAACGCGTTTGTCAAAAACAGGTTGCCGCCGCCTTTTACATACTCGGTAAGCGTATCCTTTGCCGCCGCAACGCCCGCCATATCGTCGGTGGGGTATATAAG
>JGI994J12354_10004301_pt1 | contig 12860 bp, 9 predicted proteins | sample IntmicLarv3ML3BL_FD_12354 | JGI IMG/M metagenome (IMG submission 12354)
CGGACTTGAACCGGCACGGGGGTTGAGCCCCGCAGGATTTTAAGTCCTGTGCGTCTACCTATTCCGCCACTCAGGCTTATATAAAACTACCTCATTTAAATGAGACTATTTGATTATATCCCAAAACATCTTGTTACGCAACCCTTTTTTTTATTTTTTTCTTATTTTTATTTATATCATTATATGTAACCATGAACAATAGAATAACTCCAATTGCTGAAATTAACATTCCTTCTCTTAATAATGGTGTATGATACTCTAATCTTATTTTATGAGCTCCTTTGCTTATTGGTGAACCTATAAATCCATAATTTGTCTTTACATAGTCAGTTTTCTTACCATCTATATAAAGCTTAAATCCCTTATCATATGGAATTGAGGTATTTAAAAATCCACCTTTTCTAACATAAATGTCCCCTTCAATAATATTCCCTACTGTTTTATTCTTGTCAAAATGAAGTTCGTCTATATTTTTTCTTAACTCTATTAAATCATTATAATTAGCTTTATATATTCTTATATTTGAAATACGAAATATCCCTTCTGAGAACTTAATATTTAATTTATTTATCTTTTTATTTGAAGATATGACATATTTGAATTCATTATTACCATTATGATATCTCCAGTCTAAACAGGTCAAAACATTTTTTATCCCATTTATAGTAATACTAAGGTCATCTTCTTCACAGGTTGGATTATTATTTAATTTAAATTTTATAATTAATATCTCATTACTGGCTAAATCATCGACTTTCATCTGAATGTTACCAGATTTTGATATTATTATATGTTCATTATTAGCAATTTTTCTACTTAGGTTCTCTTCTTTTAATATTTGAAATTTTGGATACACTTCTTGCATACTAGTTACATAGTGTTCAGTGCTACTTGATTCAATTATGGCATATCTTAATAAAGCATCCATATTATAAGGAAATTCTAGCTCATTAATCTCTTTTTCTGAAATTATATTACTTGTTGCATATATGATTGGAAAAACATTTTTATTAGCATAAATTGTGTTTCCTTCGGTACTATAAAGTGGACTGTATCCTATCATGGATGATTTTTTTCTGGAAATATGATATTTATTTCCCATGTACATATTGTAGAAAATATTTTTACTACTACTTAATTTGCCATAGCTTCGCTGATTTACTTCAGTTCCTGAATGTTTATAGTAAAAATCTTTATATACTTCATTTGAAGTTGAGGAATAGATAGTGGAACTATAATGATTTATGTTATAGACTCTATTTATATTTTGAAGGGTATTGTTATCACTTATAAGCCTATAAATATTATCTTCTAATAATAGTGTTTTATCTATTAGTTTGTCATAAGTTGGACTTTCTAACAGTTCCATTTTATTTATTGGATATAGATTATCACCATAAGTATTAGCAATTAGTACTGCAATGCAAGGAACAATAATACCCATATATAAAATATATTTATTTTTATTTTCTAGGAACATTCTAATAGCAAAAGTCATAAATAATATATCTGCAATAAAAAATAATACAATGCCGTTTCTTATATTTGCAATAATTATTATAATTCCAATAATTAAAGTGTTAATTAACACATTAGAAAAATTATTATTATTTTTAAATATATCATTGATAGTATTTGCAGTCATTAAACAGAAAAGTGGAACAAAAGGAATAAATACTTTTGTATCAATATACATTCCACCATTTAATAGAAAAGAAAATATTGGAAATATTAATATTATCATAGTTGTAATTGAAAGAAATTTATGTTCTTTTTTGGCATTAAAGCAATGATTCATAAGTACAAATATAAATAAGGAAGTCATACCTGGTGTATACGCACCATATAAAAATCTATTTACTGTTAAAGTTGGTTTTAATAGTTCTAGATAATCTATTACAAAATTAGTATCTGATCTACCTGTTATTAGTACATAAAAAGTTGGTAATAATATAATAGAAGACATAAGAACTGATATTAGTAGTATGCTAATATATTTGAATCCATCTTTAATAAAGTTTGATAATTTTATTTTATTATTCTTTTCTAAATACTTGTATATACCATAAATAAGAAGAACTAAAATACTTGATACACTGAAGAAATAACTAGTCATTATTATTAGAAAGACACTGATAATGAGAAGTGTTTTTTTATTATTTTTAAAATAGCTATCTACCCCAATCATAGCACTAATTAAAAATGGCATATAATTCATATACATAATGTGCCTATGACTATGGAAAAGAATTGGTGCTGATGATATAAATATGAGTGTTCCTAAAAAAGCTGTTTTGGAATTAAAGTTGCCTAATATCCATTTGTAGAACAATATGCTACTTATTATTACAATTAATATACTACTTAATTGTATATAATCTACCATCTTTATAAACGGAAATAAGTAAGATATCAATATAATTGGATTAAGTAAACCATAATATAGTAAATAAAATATATTTTGACCTGCACCCATATTAAAAGCAAAATTTGGTATTAATTGATGTGTTTTATAAAAAAGCATTCTTATATATTCTGGTATTAAAAAATGCTGAGCATCCCAATCTGTTGACGAACCATATACATAGGAGTTTTTTGTAATTATTAAAACATAAGCAATTATAATTGCTATTAATATTGTTATATTAATATAATCATTTTTCTTAAGTTTCATGTTTATTCTCCTGCAATTAAATTATTCTCATATTTTTGCCACATCTCATAGGGAAACATATGATTGAAAGTATTCTTTATAAATTCCTGACTAGTATATATTTTTATTAGCTTATTGATTTTTATTTGAGCTTTTTCTTCAGATAATGGTGTTAAATACTCTTCATACTTTAGTATTTGCTTTTTTGTATAATAATTACCAAAATAATATAAATCTTCTTCTGATTGTAATTCATTATAAACATTGGTAACTATTTCACTTATTTTTTTATGTTGTATATGACCATATTCTCCCTTACGATTGTGAGTTACTATTAAATCCCATTTTTTGGCTTTAATAATATTTTTAATATCTTTATATATATCATTTTCTGATTCACTCCAGTCACTTCTGTTACCATTCACTTTATCTGGATATCCTAACATAATATATTGATTTTTTGTATACTTCATAACTTTTTTAAATTCATTACTACGAGTTACATTAGTACCACAAGTTATACAAATTACTAAATAATTTCCATCTAATAAATGAGCTCCACCCCATATTGTTTCATCATCTGGATGAGTTACTATCATTAGTTTTTTCGCTTTTGTCAAATTAATATTTTCTAATAGTTTATTAACATAAAAATAATTATGTATGAATAAAGAAATTACTACTATAAGAACACAAATACAGACTATTAAAATTTTACTTTTCATATATACACCATCTTATATTAATGTTAACACAAAAAATGTGCTTTTAACATTACAGTTTTGTAATATAAAGTAATTAAACACTTACAGATACTCCTTTTTTCTTTAAAATTATTTTTCTTAACCAATCAATTGGTATTACTGTTATAGCTAGTAATATCATAACCATAAACTCCTTTGTATTAAGTCCAAAAGTTCTAAATACTGATCCACCATAATAAATTAATAGAATTTGGGTAAGTGTTATAAAAATCATTATTACTATAAATACTTTATTTTTTAAGATATTAGCAAATATGTTAATTCTGCTAGTTCTGGCATTTAAAGCATTAAAGATATCTATGAATATAAACAATCCGAAAAAAGCGGTCATTAAGTAGATGTTATCTCTATATAAATTGCCTATGTATGGTACTTTTAAAAAGAGGATACATATTATTGCTGAGTAGAAACCTGTAAATAGTATCTCACTAAACATATATTTATTTATTAGTGATTCGTCTTTTTTCTTGGGATGTTCATTCATATATTCTAATAGTGGTGGTTCATAAGCAAATGCTAATCCTGATAAAGTGTCCATTACCATATTTACCCATAACATTTGAATTACTGTAACTGGTGTTTGAATACCTATGAATGGTCCAATAATCGAAAGAGTAATGGCACATAGATTAATAGTTAATTGAACTATTATAAATTTTCTGATATTTTTAAATACTGTTCTTCCAAATAAGATGGCTTTGGATATAGACATAAAGTTATCATCAAGAATTACTATATCACTTGCTTCTTTACTTACTTCTGTTCCACTACCCATGGCAAATCCAACATCAGCTTTTTTTAAGGCTGGAGCATCATTTACACCATCTCCAGTCATACCAACAACCAGATTCATTGCTTGACATATTTTAACTAATCTACTTTTATCGGTAGGAAGACTTCTTGCTACTATTTTTAAATTAGGGATGATACTCATTACTTTTTCATCACTCATTGCATTTAGTTCATCACTAGTTATGACAATGTCATTTTGTGACTCAATAAGCCCTAATTCCTTACCTATAGCATATGCTGTATCTTTATTGTCACCTGTTACCATTACTGTTTTAATATGTGCATTCTTTACTAGTTTAATTCCTTCTATGGCTTCAGGTCTTACTTCATCTTTAATAAATACTATACCTACTAAACTTAAACTAATAAGGGTTTCGGGGTTTTCTGTTTCACTGGTAGTCATAACTATAACTCTTATTCCATCTTTAGTTGCCTCCGATATTTTATTCATTAATTTTTCTTTGTTAGTTATAACTTTTTTACTACCATCATTGGCATAGTAATATTTACACATTGGAATTAGTTTTTCTGGAGCACCTTTTACTAGATTAATTTTCTTATTATCTAGCTTTATTGATACAGCAGAATATTTGTTTTTACTATTAAATGGTACTTTTTTGATTGGGTTTATATCTATAGTTCTTGTATCCATGAATTTTAATAATGCTCTATCAGTAATATTACCACCAAATACTTTATTGTCTGTTAAACTGTATTTACTATCATTATTTGCTATAATAGAGTGTTTCATTATATGGTAAAGATGACTATGTCTTTTTATATCAGATTCGTTCTTATATTCTTCAAAAGAGCCATTCATTATTTTAATTACTTCTAACTGACCTTTTGTAAGAGTTCCTGTTTTGTCTGTGAATAGAATATTAAGACTTCCTGAGGTTTCTATTCCTACTAATTTTCTTACTAGGACATTGTCTTTAAGCATTCTTCGCATATTTGAAGATAGTACTAAGGTTATCATCATTGGAAGACCTTCTGGTACTGCTACTACTATTATTGTTACACAGAGTGTTAAGGCATATAAAATATGCGAAAACATTAATGGTGTGTTACTTATTGTTGCTTTAATTAATTCTATATCAAAATTGTTATTTATAAATATAGCTGAAAAAAGATATGAAACTGCTACTAATACTGATGCTACATAGCCTATTCTACTTATTATATTTGCTAAACTTCTTAATCTTAACTTTAGAGGACTATCTGGTTGGTTTTCTTGAAGTTCTTTTGATAATCTGCCATACATAGTGTTTATTCCTACTTCTGTAATTTTTATGTAGGCATTGCCATTATATACTACTGTTCCTCTAAAAACTCTATTATCACTGGAATTTGCTTTCTTATAGACTTCTTTTGTTTCACCATTTAAACTTGATTCATCAACTGCTACTTCTCCACTTATAACATAGCCATCTGCTGGTATTTTATCTCCTGATTCAAGTAAGATGCTGTCTCCTACTACAACATCATCTATTGCTAGTTCCTTTACGTTTTTATCACGTTTTACTTTACATTTTGCTTTAGAAGTCTCTTCTTGTAATTTAGAGAATGCCTTTTCACTACCATATTCTGATATCGAGGAGATGAATGATGCGACAAAAATTGCTATTAAAATACCTATTGTTTCATACCAATCAAAATCTTTCATCATAAAAAATATCTTTATTCCTAGTGCAATTAATAATATCTTTATTATGGGGTCCCCTAATGACTCTAATAATAAAGTAATGAATCTATTTTCTTTTTTAAAGTTTATACAATTACTACCATACTCAGTTCTTTTTTCTTCAGCTTGTTTTTCTGTTAATCCTATAATATTAATATCGTTCATAGTAGCTCCTCCAGTAAAATGTATACTAGAGTACAATTTAAAAAATGAGTAAATAAATAAACTCATTTCGACATAAAAAACAGATAACTATTATTACCTGCTTATATTAGCTCTATAACCCTTATAATAAAATTAACTATAGTAACAGTTATTAATATTATCTATAAATCCAAACTGTTTTCATTTAAAAGAAATTCTTGGATGCCAATGATAACTATTCCTTTTTCATTTCTCCATAATTTTATATTATCCTTTACAACAATTATTTTTTTAAATGAATCGTCTATTCGCACCAACGAGTTTTGCTCTTGTTCTATTTTCTTACTATCTGGAAGTGCAAAAGCAGATTGAATATAATATCTTTTACTTCCTTGGTTACAAATAAAATCTACTTCTAATTGCTTTCTAATTTTTTTATCTTTTGAATCAGTTGTATTGTGTTCTATTATACCAACATCAACATTATATCCTCTAACTAATAATTCATTATAAATAATATTTTCCATAATATGATTTTCTTCTTGCTGTCTAAAGTTTAATCTTGCATTTCTGAGTCCTATATCAGAAAAATAGTATTTTGATGGTGTTGAAATATATTTTTTTCCTTTTATATCATAACGCTCAACTTTATTAATAAGAAAGGATTCTATCAAATAATTAATATATAAACTGATTGTTTTGTCAGATATACCTTTTATTCCATTGGATTCAAATGTATTAGCTATTTTTGTTGGATTAGTTAATGAACCTACTGATGATGCAAGAATATTGATGATTGATTCTAAAAAACTATCTTTTTGGAGCTTATTTCTATCTACTATATCTGCAATATATGTTTTTTCAAATTGAGTGTTTAGATAATTACTCTTTTGCTCATCAGTTTTTAATATTGAAACTATTGGTAATCCTCCATATGTAAAATATTCACTCCAAGCTTCATCTTTAGTACCAGAGTGAATAGAGCTAAATTCACTAAAACTCAATGGATAAACTTTAACTTCATCTCCTCTCCCCCTAAATTCAGTTAGTATATCAGTAGATAAAAATTTTGAATTACTACCAGTAACATATATATCAACATTTTTTAGTCTGTTTAAACTATTTAATACTTGCTCAAATCCTTTAACCAATTGAATTTCATCCAAAAATATATAATACATATTACTTTTTTGAATTTTTTCTTTTATGTATGAACCTAATGCTTTAGCATCTCTTAATCCTTCATTTTCTTCTTCATCCAATGCTATTTTAATTATTTGTTTTTCTCTGATTCCAATTGTCAGTAAATAATCATAGTAGAGATTAAATAAAAGATAGGATTTTCCACATCTTCTTATGCCAGTAATTACTTTAACCATAGTATTATCTTTGCGTTCAATTAATTTATTTAAATATAGGTTTCTTTTTATTTCTTCCATTCTACCTCCATTACGGTTTTTTGGAATTTTCCGCATTTTTTCGTAATTCAATTATAATAATTTTGCAAATTATTGTCAATCATTTTTCAATTTGTTGTATTTTAGTAATATTCTAATGTTATAATATGTAATTTATTTTATTTAATTCTATATTCACTTGTTATTCAGATTGTAGTTTAAAATTATGGGTATGTTACTAGGAAGTTTATAATTATTAATAAAAAATTCATTTCGACATAAAAAGCAGATAACTATTATTACCTGCTATATCGAATTAATAATTTTAATAATAAAATCGATTGATATTATAGAAAGCAAACCATAAAATGCTATGTTTAATACTTTCTTATTCATTTTAAGAGATAGCTTTTCAAATAATGGTTGTAATAGATATAAAAATATTACTCCACCAAGTCCAAATCTTAATGATGGTGATAAGGCGATTCTGCCTTCAAAGTTTACTTCATAATCTACATAAGTTTGCCACGGCCATGATTCCATTATTAATTCACAAATATAAGAAGTTACCAATTCTATAGCTGTTGCTATTAGAGCACATCCAATGAATATTATAGGAATTCTTATTAATTTAGTTTTGAAATCTTTATCTTTTATTAATTTATAAATAGTAAATATAAATGCTAAAGCTCCAAAACCATATACAGGACAGTATGGTCCAAATAGTACTCCTCTATTGGTAAATCCCCATTTGTAGACTACTACTTCTAAGAATACTTCATATATCCAACCAAATATGGCATAGAACATAAAGTATAGAAAGTAATGTTTTATAGTTTGTTTATTTTTACTTTTTGTTTTACTCATAAAATACCTATATATCTTTCTTAGAATAATTTAGGGTACCTAGTATATAAAATACAATTAAATATATTATTGGCACTATATAATATAGCTTATCTAAGTGATTGACTACTCCAGTTGCATACAGATAATATTGAGTTTTAAAGAATATATCACTAATAGCTAAGTATGTTGTTGGTAAATATGCAATGAAGCTTAATTTTGTTATAAATATTATGTAAAATATTAAGTATGAAACTATAGTTGGTATAAGTAATACTGTTATTGTTATACCAGAATTTTTTGTAATACTTGATAAGAACTGCATAATAGCAAGTACTGCTAAATATGGAATAAATGCTATAAAACTAGTTTTGATAAACCATAGTACATAGTTTACTTCTATAACTTTACTACCATCAAATATTAATTGTGGTATAAACAAATCGTCAAATCCATATCTTAATCCACCTAATATAAATAATATCAGATAACTTATTAAATATAATATTAAGAAATGTAATACTACATATACATATTTACTTAAATAGATTTTCCATCTCTTATTTGGAGTTGATAATAAAAGTCTTGCACTACCATCATTTAACTCTTTAGATATTATTCCAGAATTAGATGATAGTACTAAAACAAAAACTACTATTATTATAAAGAATATATTTTTAGTGTATTGTCTTACTGTAAAATAGTCATCTTTATCATGATTAAAGCCCCAATAATCAACGTTGCTTTTTATATTATGTTCTGCTCCATAAATAGCCATTTCCATTTTAGATTGAAATTTTTCATTTGTATTATCAATAAATCTTTTATACCCAGCTTCATCATCATGATAGTCACTTGGAGGACAGTTATCAGATTTATATTTAGAATCTACACAGTATGAATACATTGAATTTTCTGACCATATCTCAGTAGCCATACTATATTGAACTGCTCTAATATCACTATCATCTTCTATTTTGTTATCAATTATAAATGAGGTATATCGATAGTGTACATCTTTTTCTAATTCTTTTTTATCTTCTAATAATCTATTTTTTTCAATTGAAGTTTCTCTTGTTAATGCAAGAAATTTATAATAAGATTTCTCTGGGATTATTTGCTCATAAATTTCTAAATCTTTTTCCATTATTTCTTTTCGTTCAATTAACTCTTCTTTAGTTAGTGACAGATATACATCTTGCAGTCCACTGATTGCTTCATTATCCCAAGGAATATCTGCTTCTTCTAATACTTTGTCAATTAAGAATATACGTGCTTTTGTCCACCCAACCATGAAAGCTGCATGTTCTCCATAATGCTTTGTATTAGACTTATCGTCATAGATTATGTTTAATGCTTCAAGTCTTTCTAGAGCCATTATATAAGAATACTCATTTGCTATGTTTGGATTTTTATCATACTTTGCTTTTGTTTCATCATAAGCCTCTTTATGATATACATAATCTTCTTCTACTTCATATATTATATTATTTTTCATTAAATCAGTTGTAATAAAATTAATAGCTAAGCATGATATTAGTAAAATAACAAAATGAATTATAAATTTTATAAGTGAAAAATTCTTTTTAAACTCGCATTTAATTAGATTAATTATTTTCATACTCACCTCAACTGATCTTCAGTGTTAGATTTTACAACAAACACATCTTCTAATTTTATTTTTCTCTTTTTTATCTCTTCCATAGGAAGATTAGCTGCTATTTCACCATTATTAATCATTATAACCCTGGTACATATATGTTCTACTTCTGGAAGATTATGGCTTGATATTAATACTGTTGTTTTGTATTTCTCATTTATTTCTTTTATTAATGCTCTTAATTCGATGATTCCATTAGGATCTAGTCCGTTAGTTGGTTCATCTAATATTAGTAATTTTGGTTTAGCTAAAAGTGATTGAACAATTCCCAGTCTTTGCTTCATACCTAGGGAATAAGTTTTTACTTTATCTTTTAATCTATTATCCAATTTTACTAGCTTAACTAATTCTTCTGTAAAGTGGTCATCTTTAGTGCCATTCATAAGAGAAAATATTTCTAAATTTTTCTTACCACTTAAATGCTGATACATATCTGGTGACTCTACAATAACTCCAATATTTTTTATAGCATTTTCAAAATCATTATCTAAATCTATCTCGCAAACACTAATTGCTCCACTATTTTTCTTATATAATTTTAAAATACATTTAATTAAAGTTGTTTTACCTGCACCATTAGGTCCGATTAGACCAACTATTTCGCCTTCTTCTATGTTTAATGATACATTATTTAAAGCTTTGGTGTTTTTGAATTCTTTTGTTAAATCTTTTACTTTCAGTATCTTCATACACTCACCTACTTTAATTAAAGTATAGCATAAAAAATATGATATCTATTATTTTATTTAATCTTATATCATATTTTACACATTATTTATTTTACAGTTATTAAGACATATTCACTAGGGGAACCTGTTTTAAAGGGTGCTCCCCATCCTGATATACCTGATGATGTAATAGCAGTAAAATTATCTATTTCCTTTGGTCCATATATTAGTGTGCCACTAAATAGTTCTTCAATTGGTCCTGATGGGAAGTATTGACCGCCATGAGTGTGTCCTGATAATTGTAAATCTGCTCCTAGTGAAGCATTTTCTTCTATATCTTTTGGTTGATGATCAAGTACTAAAATATAATTGTTTTTATCTACTTCATTTAATAATTCACTAGCTTTCTTACGTTCTATTCCACTTCTACTCCAGCCAGCGTCCATTCTACCTACAATACTTATATTATCAATTGTATAAATCTCATCTTTTAAAACTATAATTCCATTTTTTTCAAATTCTGCTTTTATATATTCTTCTGTTAGAATCCCATTACTTCTTGTTCTTTCGTGATTTCCATATATGTAGTATATTCCTTTATTATTATTAATATGTCCAAGTATTTGACATACTTCTCTTACGTCTTCTAATGAAGAATGATGATCAAATATATCTCCTGTTAATGCTACTATATCAGCATTAAGAGCATTCATCTTACTAACATATCCTTTTAGTTCATTAGAAGTAACTGAATTGTTAATATGTAAGTCAGTTATTTGTAGTATTTTTAAATTATCTATCTTTTCACTTTCTAGAATGTATTCTGTCAAGACGACATTATTCATATTATAATAACCATAAGCAAATATAAGTCCAACAGTTAAAATTGTTAATGTTCCTGAATAGAACAGAAACCTATAAACTTGGTGTTTTTTTAGAAAATGATTTAGTCCCTCATACAATAATGTTATAACTAATATGTGAATATATATATTAGTTACTAATGAAAATAAATTTGTTGTTGAAAATGCTACTATTGTTAAAAATGTAGTTATGAATATATTAATTTTTTTATTTATCTTAATCCTTGTAAATTCTTTTATAGTTCTAAATATAAACTTTCTAAAATAAAATACACCTATTAAGCCGTTTATAAGACCTGCTACTAAAAAAGTTATTATTTGCATATCATCACCTGTATTAAATATAACATATTATTTTTAAAAAAATATATAAAAGAAAGAAGTTTATGCTTACTTCTTAATCATTTTACATTAATCACCTATGTAGGTCATTTTTTCTATTTTCCATATTTCATTATTAGAATCATCTTCATTTTTTACAATAATAAACTCATTATTTTCTGTCTTTTCAGGGTTAGATTCTCCAAAAGATATTCCTGAATGATATTTAGCATTAAATATTATTTTATCAGAGGTTTTAGTTTTTATTGTAAGTACTGGTTCATTGTCGGCTGTAGTGCAAGATTTTCGACATTCCCATCTGTAATATTCATCATTTTTTATAAGATATTTCTGTGCTCCATTCATGCTAAGTTCATCTTCATCTTCAATATATTCTCCAAATACAAATTTTTTCCATTCATTTGCAGCTGTTTGAGTAAAAACTGCATTTACTTCTTCTTCTATTTTTTCAAAACATTCTTTATCCATTTTTATGAAAGCAAAATCACCAGTTGCTGGTTCTATATTACAATATTCTTCGCTGAAAATTTCTTTTGATAAGGTATTATAGCTAGCTATACCTTTTTCCCACATAGATAAACCTATCTCTATAGCTTCATCATCTGATTCATTATTTTTTTGTTCTTCATTATCATTATCATTATTATCATCTTTGTTATTTTGTCCTTTGTTTTCAGTTTCTTCTGCTAGAAACTTATCAAAAACAATATATCCACCCATAATACCAATTATTAAAGTCAGTAAGAATATTAAAATTGTAATTCCTTTATTTTTCTTTTTCTTTGGTTCTTCTTTCATTTTGTCCTCTTTTCTATCATTATCTGAATTGTATCATTAATTATTTTAAAAATATATATTATATTTCCTTATTATTATTTTAGCTTACTTTTACTATTTAATTCTAATTATTTTTATAAAAAATTAAAAACTTTCTGTAATTTACAGAAAGCTTAATTTCATATGGTGACCCGCCGGCGATTCGAACGCCGGACCCTTTGATTAAAAGTCAAATGCTCTACCAACTGAGCTAGCGGGTCATAAAATAAT
>JGI994J12354_10004302_pt1 | contig 12851 bp, 15 predicted proteins | sample IntmicLarv3ML3BL_FD_12354 | JGI IMG/M metagenome (IMG submission 12354)
TTGTCATCAGATAGAAAACCGCGTCATCACTGATTCTTCCGATTTTCGCCTCGTGCCCGATATCTACTTCATCATTTTGGATATCCATAACAGGAAGTGTATCCGAACGGGATTCACGATCCATCATCAACGATTCACAGCTCACTGCCGCCTTCACATGATGTGCCTGCGGCAAAATATTCACAGAGCTTCTATACACAGCAATACCGCCATCTTTCGAAATCGAACGGGAATTGATTGTCGATGTCGTATAAGGAGCGGCGTGAACAACCTTCGTTCCCGTATCCAAATGCTGTCCTTTTCCCGCCAGGCTCACGCCGGTGAACTCTGTAGATGCGCCCTCGCCCTTTAGAATACTCATAGGATAAAGCATCGTAATATGTGAACCGAATGTACCCGAAATCCACTCCATACGGGCATTCTTTCCAACCACCGCCTGCTTTGTGTTAAGATTCAGCATATTTTTCGACCAGTTTTCAATCGTTGAAAAACGGACAGTCGCATCCTCCTCCACAAAAATCTCCACACAGCCAGCGTGCAAATTCACCACATTATACTTAGGCGCCGAGCAGCCCTCAATGAAATGAAGCTTCGCGCCCTTTTCCACAATAATCATGGTATGCTCGAATTGACCGGCACCGGGCGCGTTCAACCGAAAATACGACTGCAAAGGGAATTTCACCTCAACGCCCGCCGGTACATACACAAAGGAACCGCCCGACCAGACCGCGCCATGCAATGCCATAAACTTATGCGTTCTTGCGCCGACAAGCTTCATGAAGTGCGCCCGCACAATATCCTCGTACTCCTTCATAGCGGTATCCATATCCGTATAGATGACGCCCTGCTTTGTAAGCTCCGTCTTGATACTGTGATACACTACCTCAGAATCATATTGTGCGCCAACACCCGCCAGCATTTCCTTTTCCGCCTTCGGAATACCCAAACGGTCAAACGCGTTCTTAATATCCTCCGGCACCTCATTCCAGTCACCGGAAAGCTCTGTATTGGGCTTTACATACATGACAATTTGGCTCATATCCAATTCATGCAAGGACGGTCCCCAAGTCGGCATCGGCAGCTCGCCAAAAATCCTCAAGCATTCCAGACGATGCTCGAGCATCCATTCCGGCTCGCCCTTTTTTTCAGAAATTTCCCTGACGATTTCAGGCGTAATACCTGAATCAACTTGATATTCTGTATTATTCTCTTCGTAAATATCGTAAATACCCCTGTCGATATCCTCGATATACGTCTTTTTCTTTTCGTTATTTTGCATAGAATCAGCCATTTTTTTCCTCACTAAAGGAAGAAAAACCATCCCGATTTATTTTTTCGATCAAAGAAGCATCGCCCGTTTTCACAATGTGTCCATCCACGAGAATATGCACGACATCAACCTTCAACGCTTCCAAAAGCTTCGTATTATGCGTGATAATCAAAAGACTATTGTCTTCATTCTTAAACCGGCTGATCCCCTCCGAAACGATCTTCACCGCGTCCACATCCAGACCGGAATCCGTCTCATCCAAAATCGCCAGCTTCGGCTCCAGCATCAACATCTGGAAAATCTCATTTTTCTTTTTCTCTCCGCCGGAAAATCCGACATTCACATAGCGGGACGCATATTTTTCGTCCATCTCCAGCTCTTCCATTTTCTTTTTCAAGGATTTGTGAAAAGCAAAGGCACGCAGCTCCTGTCCGCCGACAGCCGACATGGCCGTACGCAGAAAATTCTCCTGACCGACCCCCGGCAATTCCTCCGGTGTCTGAAAGGATAAAAATATACCCTTTTTCGCGCGGACATCTGTTTTTTCCGTCGTGATATCCTCGCCCTCAAAAAAAATAGAACCCGCTGTCACATGGTAGCCGGGATGACCCATAATCACATTGCCCAAGGTGGACTTCCCCGCGCCATTCGGCCCCATCAAAACATGAATTTCTCCTTTATTCACCGACAAATTCAAATCCTTCAAAAGCTCCGCTCCGCCTGCATTGGCAGATAGACCCTTAATATCTAAAATCTTCTCACTCATAAATCCTCCAACCCGCCGCATAGCGACGGCATAAAATAACAATAAAATCGCACTTCCTTCGCGATTGTAAGAACCTCGTAATGCCCTTTGTTTATGCAAAAAGCCTTAATCAGAATCACCTCCGTAAGGGGAGCCACGCACACCCCAAGGACAGGAAGTCTCCGATAAACGTTTTTACATCTCATGAGCGAATGCCATCTTACCTTAATTTTCGCGCGTTTATTATATCCTGTGTTACAAGAATGAAAAACATTTTGTTTTTTGAGGAAAATTGCGCTTGCAACACCCTTTTATAGTAGGCTACAATAAGAAATACATCTTAACGTCAACTTTAATCTTATCGGGAGGATCATTCATGGAATACTCCATCTTACAAGTTTCCAAAAAAACAGGCTTAAAGACCTACGTTCTTCGCTACTACGAAAAAGAAGGCCTCCTTCCCGATGTTTGCCGCAATGAAAAAGGCATAAGACGGTATACCGAGGATGACCTTGAATGGCTGCATCTTATTTGCTGCTTGAAAAATACCGGTATGTCCATAAAACAAATCCGCGAATTCGTTGACCTCAGTAAGCTCGGCGACGATACCTTGGAGGAACGATGTACGAAGCTCAGAGAGCATAAAAAATGTGTAGAAAACCAAATACAAACGATGCAAGAGCATTTGGAGAAGGTTGCTCACAAAATCGACTTCTTCCAAAAAAAATTCGAACAACACAACAAAAATCATCGTACACAGGCTACATCAGCCGTGAAAAGATAAGGAGGCCTCCCCTTGAATCAAGAAGCTTCAATGAAAAACCTTAAAGAGCAAATTGTAAAAAATTATCAGGAAATACCCGGTCTTTCCAAAATAAATTCTCAAAACCAGATTAGTCAAACCGAAGTGAAGGATATCATCGGAAAACTGCAAAAGCTCATTTTCGCCGGATTTTTCGATTCCGAATGTCTTCGAGAGGATTGCATTCATGCGTATGCGGAATCCCTTTTACTTGATGTCAAAAAGCAGTTGGAGGAACAGTTGTCCCGCGCATTACCCTACCGTGATTCCACTACATCACCGGATTCCGGCAAAGCGGGAAAAATCACCCTTTCTTTTTTAGAAAAAATCCCCGCCATTCGTGCCCTCCTCGCAACCGATGTCGATGCCGCCTTCAACGGCGACCCCGCCGCCTTTAATAAAGAAGAAATCATTCTTTCCTACCCCGGGCTTTACGCGATCATGGTAAACCGCCTCGCTCATGAACTATATCTATTGAATATACCTCTTATTCCCCGCATGATGACCGAGCACGCCCACAGTCTTACCGGCATCGACATTCATCCGGGCGCAAGTATCGGGCACCATTTTTTCATTGACCACGGAACCGGTATTGTCATCGGCGAAACCACCACCATCGGAAATCATGTGAAGATGTATCAGAGCGTCACGCTCGGGGGACTTTCCACAAGAGGCGGACAAAAGCTCAGAAACACGAAAAGACACCCCACCATAGAAGACCGCGTAACCATTTATTCAGGCGCTTCCATTTTCGGCGGAGAAACCGTCATCGGCGCAGATGTCGTAATCGGTGCCAGTGCCTTCATTGTAAAAAGCGTGCCGAAAAACACCCGTGTCAGTGTTCACAATCCGGAATTGCTGATAAAAGGAATCGGACAGGTAAAAGAGGAGCTTGAGCAGGGCGATAATTGGGATAAGTGAAGAAATACTTATAGTACAAGTTGCATTAGTCGGTGCCGTGTGCATAGGAATAGAGATAAGGGAGGAAAACTATGTCAAACATAATTGAAACGAAACGCTTAATTCTTCGTCCGCTTACAATCTCTGATGCTAAAACGGCATTTTACGGCTGGACTGGGGATTGCGAAGTTTCCGAATATGTTAGTTGGCTCCCGCACCATTCTCTTGCCGATGCAGTGGAATGGCTTAGAGAGATTGAGTGGAAGTATGATGGTGCCGGCAATATAGTTCATAACGACAACTACATATGGGGATTTGTCTTAAAAGAAACAGGTGTATTGTTTGGTTCTGGCGGTTTAATCTGGGAAAAAGATTGGCAGTTGTTTCAAGTTGGATACAATATTATGAAGAGTTATTGGAATAATGGATATACGACGGAGGCGATGAAAAGTATTCTCAAATATGCAGTCGCTAATCTCGGAATAGAGAAAGTGGCAGGTGGTCACGCTAAAGAAAATATCGGCTCGGCTAAAGTGCTTGAAAAGCTTGGATTTATTTATGATAGAGATGATATTACTCCTCATGTTGATGGGCGTCGTGTTTTCGATAGTTGTGAATATTTTTTGGAGTTAATCTGACAAATTCCGATTTGACAGACAGATAGATAGAAATTTGGCACGGAGGTTTATATATGGCAGCAAGTATATTTGGCGAAAAAGTAAATATTCCTAACAACGAAGCTTTACACTCGGCTCTCAAGGACAGCCACGCTTTATGGGATACAATTCTTGACTTTTCGGACGGCAGGGGCGAATGGAAATTCTATGGGAAAGCGGCTGGTTGGACGTTTCAGGTGAAAAAAGGCAAGCGTACACTTTTCTACATGATGCCCAAGGATGCGTTCTTCCAGATGACCTTTGTATACGGGGAACGTGCTGTTGAAGCAGCGAAATCAGCAGGCTTACCTGAACAGGTGTTAACCGATTTGTTGCAGGCAAAAGTGTATGTTGAGGGACGCTCCGTTTCCATCGCTATCACTTCAAATGCGGATATAGATATTGTGAAAAAAATGTTGCAACTAAAGTTGGAATAGTAAGTATAATAGGAATGACAAACGCCAGTCTACTAATTAGCCAAAGCAGAATGTAATACAAAACAATAAAAACTAAAAGAGAGCTAAATATGAGCAACAAGCATGAATCGAAAAACGCTGCCCTTGTTCCGAAAAGCAAAGAAACGATTGATAAAACCACATTGTTTGAGCGTGTTTCGGCAATCATTGAAAATCGAAAAATCCGTATGCAGCTTGCCGCAAACAGCGAAGTCACGTTGATGTTTTGGGAAGTGGGGCAATATGTCAATTCCGTTATTCTTGACGCGAAGCGCGCTGCTTATGGAAAGCAAATTGTGGCGACACTGTCGCCGAATATTGGACAGAGCTACCGTCCAAAACTGTTTTTGAGCAGAAAATAAAAGAAATTATGGAAGAAGCACAGGAGCGGCTCGAACGCAGAAAATCGCTTCTGCCGGCGGGTCAAAAGAAACTTGATTACTTTTTGGATGCAAAAAACGAGGAAGATGATTAACCACATTTTCAACCAATACAAAACAACAAAAATAAAAGGAGAACATCATGTCTAATGTTATTTTTTTCAATTCCTACAAGTTAAAAAAGGGAGCTTCTGTCTCGGATTTTTTGATTGCGGTGGAAAATCTAAACAACGAGTATATTTCCAAGCAAAAGGGCTTTATTTCGTTTAAGCTGCTCGTTGATGGTGAAACATGGGCAGACTCTACAACGTTTGAAACCATGGAAGATGCGAAGAATTTTGCAAATGCCGGCGAACCAAATGAATTTGCCGAAAAATTTTACTCTTTTCTTAATTTCAATAGTTGCAAAAGCAATTTCTTTTCTGTTGAAAAAGATTCTTAACGGACAAATTTGAATCTGTAAAGGGGGTACTCCCTGCAAAATCAAATTGCGGGTGCTTTATATCGAGTGGATAATACATATGAATTCAATGCAAAAATTGTAAAAAATCCCGACATGGATGCCGCCTATCTTGAAATCCCCTTCGATGTTAAACGGGTATTCGGTAAATCACGTGTTCTTGTCCACGCTACTTTTGACGGAGAAGCCTACGATGGGCAACTTGTCAAAATGGGAACACCCTTTCATATCATCGGGATTCGCAAGGATATTCGAACCAAAATCGGTAAGCAAGCCGGTGATTCCGTTCATGTGACTCTGGTGGAAAGAATACCGCNGNAACCGGTNCATAATNCGATTGAAAAGAAAGGGGANAAATAATGAACATCCGAGAAGCTACTTATCAAGACCTTTCGCAGCTATTAACGCTATATACTTATTTGCATGAAAATGCCATGCCCACGATAGACAACGAAATCCAAGAATTATGGAATCGTATGATGGAAGATCCCCACCATCACATTATCGTCGGTACCAAAAATGATGCAATCGTATGTTCCTGCGTATTAATCATCGTTCCAAATCTTACGCACAATCAAAGACCCTACGCCTTTATTGAAAATGTGATAACACACCCTTCTGACCGTAATAAGGGATATGGAACACAAATATTGGATTACGCAAGGAAAATAGCCATCGACAACAAATGCTATAAAATCATGCTGATGGCCGGTTCCAAACAGAACACCACTTTGAACTTCTACAAGCAAGCCGGTTATAACACGAGGACAAAACAGCCTTTATTCAGTGGCTTTAGGTATCGTAGCAACTTTTATTTTTCATTTCCTAATGACCGGTTTTTCATTTATGAAATATTGGTTAAAGAAATTATTCTGTTTTGTCACAAACCCCACGCTTGCCCAAATATTTATTGACATTGTAAATAAATTTATGTACAATGAAGTTAATCTATAGCAAAGGAGTGATCGTATGGCACAGACCAATATAAATATTCGCATGGATGAGAACCTCAAAAAAGATTTTGATGTCCTTTGCGGTGACTTAGGCTTGACTATGACTACGGCATTTAATGTTTTTGCAAAAACTATGGTACGCCAACGCAGGATACCTTTTGAAATTTCTATGGATGTTCCTAACTCTGATACTGTAGCAGCTTTAGAGGAAGTTGAACAAATGAAAAAAACTCCGACCTTGAGTAAAGGGTACACGGACATTGATCAAATGATGGAGGAATTTCTCTCCTAATGTATACGGTGAAGGCTACCACACGATTTCAAAAAGATGTTAAGCTTGCCGCAAAACGAGGTTATCAAATAGACCTTTTAACAACGGTGATTAAAAGGCTTTCCAAAGGAGAGCAGCTTTCTGAAAGCCATAGGGATCATCCATTAAAAGGCAATTACACAGGTAGTCGGGAGTGTCACATCACACCCGACTGGCTTTTGATTTACGAAATATCGGAAGAAGAATTGATTTTATATCTTACCAGAACAGGTACGCACAGCGACTTATTTTAGTGGTTGTGCGTTAAGTTTCATTAGGTATGTAGTGCCGCCGCTCCACCTACTTATTCTTGGCAAACTGTACCGCGTACTCAATCGCATTCACAAGACTTTTCTCACTCGCTTGCCCTTTTCCCACCTGGTCAAACGCAGTTCCATGGTCAACCGAGGTACGAATAATAGGAAGCCCCAGCGTGATATTTACACCCTCTACAGCCGCCCATTTTTCCTCTTTTTTATCATATACGAACCCTGTTACCTTTAGTGGAATATGTCCCTGATCGTGATACATTGCCACCACCATATCGTACCACCCACCTCTTGCCTTGGAAAAAAGACTGTCCGGCGGCACGGGCCCCTCTGCCAGAATCCCCATTTTCCGTGCCGCTTCTATCGCCGGCATGATTTCTTCGATTTCTTCCGCTCCGAAAAGTCCATTTTCACCGCTATGCGGATTCAGTCCGGCGACACCGATTTTCGGTGACTTGATTCCCATTTCCTTACACGCCTTATCCGCAATTTGGATTACCTCCAGAACCCTCTTTTTTTTCACCCGGTCACACGCCTCACGGAGAGATACGTGCGTCGATACATGCACAACGCGCAAATCCTCACCCGCCAGCATCATGGTATATTTTTTCGTATTGGTCAATTCCGCATAGATTTCTGTGTGTCCTGCGAACATATGCCCGGAAAGATGAATTGCTTCCTTATTTATCGGATTAGTGACCGTCGCGTCAATCTCGCCGGAAAGTGCCAGCTCAATGACCTTTTCCACATAGGAAAAAGCCGCATTACCCGCCTCTTTTGATACCTCTCCAAAAGAAAAATCCTCCAACGCCACTTGATTTAGTTCAAGCACATCTATTGTTCCCCATTGAAACAAGGCGTCCGAAACCTTCTGTATTTTATGAAAAATGGGCATAGGGAATCCGATTATTTTCGCCGTCTTTTCAAGAACGGTGCTATCACCAATCACAACCGGACAACAAATATCATATACCTTTTCGCTCGTTAGCGCTTTTAAGGTAATCTCCGGACCAATCCCCGCCGGGTCGCCAAGTGTAATACCCAAAATCGGTTTTTCATTCATACAAAATCCTCCTATAGTATTTCCCTTATTTTCTCGAAAAAATCCACGTCCCCAAAGCCGCCGGATTTACTCACAAAGAAAAAATCCTGATTTTCCACACGAATCCCGGACAACACTACGCCCGGAAGCAGTTCTTTTATTGGAAACAAATATGTGCCCTTTAGCCTTTTCACGATTTGCAAAAGCGTGTCTCCGCCAATGATAAAAAGAAGTCGATTCTTAAAAAAGCCGCTTTTCCAAAAAAACAAAACTACATCACCCAAGGCTTCGGAAATCCGTACTCTGACAGCCTCGGACGAAAGGGAAAGTGCTTCTATAAGCTGAAGTTTTTCTTTTGCATCCGCCCTACCTGTGTCCAAAAATGCATAATCTTTTGATTGTAGCAACGTCAAAAGTGCCGCGCCTACTTCCTCATTATATAAAAGCTGCTCCTTCGCCGTGAGGGAAATCCCGAAAAATTCCAACTGCTCTTTTGCGTAGGAAAGTTGCTTTTTCGACACCTGATGAAGACTTCCGCACACGGCGAAAATATTCTTCGGGAGAACGGGTATATTCTTATTCTTTTTTTGGAAGGAAAAAAAGGAGGATAGTACCTCCGCGAATCCCGCGCAGCCTGCGGTAATGAAAAGCTCATGATTCTCAAAAAGATGTGCCGCGATGCTTTTCATATCTTCTGTGGTTGAAGCGTCGAAAATCCCGATGGCGTTCTTTTTTTCCAAAGTCAAATATGGCGCGTCAAAAAATTCATACACCGTAACCGCTGACATACAAAAAAGATCCCGAACCTTCGAGGAAACGACCGGATCAAACGGGTCTTTTCCGAATATACTCTCATGTATTCGAACACCCTCAACATAGTGGATTCCCTTTTTTGTGACCCTATGAAGCTTCGGATATGCCGGAATAAAGGGTAAAAACGAAATATTGCCCGCATGAAGCGCCGCGGTGAGGCTCCCTTCAATATTCCCACGAAGACAAGAGTCCGTCTTTATATATACATATAAAATATTTGCCTTCACAGCCGCCGAAACAGCCTGATGCACCGCTCTATACGCATTTTCCTTGCTGCCGTGCCTTGTTTCGAGGTCAATCACCAACACTTCCGCAAAAAGACCCGAAAAAACATCCGCCGTCACAGTCTCGCAAACAAGTACCTTTACGTCTGCTCCATAGGAAGTAAATTGAATACCCGTGTCCACGGCTCCGGTCAAATCGTCCGCCAGAACTAAAAGCTGTATATTGTTTTTTGTATCACCTGTATTCATGAAGCGCACCTTCGTTTTTTTCCTCATTCAAGAATAGTCTATTCAGAAAGGTTATGCAATTTTTTCATAAAAAATCCTTTTTCCTTTCTTCCTGCCTTGAAACCCTCAAACCCTTTGCGTATTTCTATAAAAAGGAAGTATAATAAAGAAAAACACTACATAGGAGATGAGAAAAATGGCGTATTTGGGAGAAAACATCAAAAAGCTCGGCTTCGGCCTTATGCGACTGCCTGTAATTGGCGATGAGATTGATATTGAGCAGACAAAGACGATGGTCGATATGTTCATGGAAAAGGGCTTTACTTATTTTGACACCGCTTACGGATACAGTAACGGAAAATCCGAGGAAGCCGCAAAAGTAGCACTGGTTGACCGCTATCCGAGAGAATCCTTTCAACTGGCAACCAAGCTTCCGGCATGGGCAGGCCCCAAGACAGCGGAAGAAGCAAAGGAAATGTTCTGGACTTCCCTAAGAAGAACCGGTGCAGGATATTTCGATTACTATCTTCTTCATAATTTGGGCGAAGCAAGAACAAAATCCTTTGACGATTACGGAATATGGGAGTTCTTATCGGAGCAAAAGGAAAAAGGGCTTATTAAGCATCTCGGTTTTTCCATGCACGACAAAGCAGACGCGCTTGATAAAGTGCTTACGGAGCACCCCGAGATGGAATTCGTTCAGCTACAAATCAACTACGCTGATTGGGAAAGCCCGTCTGTCGAAGCCAGAAAGTGCTTCGAGGTCGCAAGAAAGCATCAAAAACCGATTATCATTATGGAGCCTGTGAAGGGCGGTTCTCTGGCGACACTACCGGAAAGCATGGCATCTATTTTGAAGAACGCGAACCCTTCCCTTTCTGTTCCTTCTTGGGCGATTCGTTATGCCGCTTCCTTGGAGGGTCTTATCACAGTCCTAAGCGGTATGTCCAATATTGAGCAAATGGAAGACAACCTTTCCTTCATGACTGATTTCAAGCCCTTGGACGATGCGGAAAAGGCAGTCATCGAAAAGGTTCAAGAGGCACTTTCTTCATCGAATCGAATTCCTTGTACCGACTGTAAGTATTGTGTGAAGGATTGCCCGGTGAACATTGCGATTCCGAACATTTTTAACGCGATGAACAATCACTTGGTTTACGACAATTTGGCAGGTGCCAAGAGAAGCTACGGCTTTTCAACCTCAAACGGCAGACTTGCCTCGACTTGTATTGAGTGCGGACAATGTGAAAACGCTTGTCCTCAGCATATTGAAATCATCAGCGAATTGAAAAAAATTGCGGCGCTTTTGGAAGCGTGACAATCATTCAAAAGAATTTTTCGTTCAGCCCGCCGTTTTTTCAAAAAAGCGGCGGGCTGAAAAAACAAAAAGGGGGAATTCCTATTCTACAGCTACTATACGGAACCGGAAATCCGGGAAAACTTTCCTTCATGCGCCGATGCGTATTTGCTTTGGATATAGAAGTCATCGGACTTTCCGATATTTCTATTGATTTTCCGCAGGTGGAGGAAAGCGGTCATTCTCCTTTGGAAAACGCAAGAATCAAAGCGCACGCTTATTATAAAGCCATACAAATGCCGGTATTTTCTTGTGATTCAGGACTGTTTTTCGAAAATGTACCAAAGGAGCTGCAGCCGGGTGTTCATGTTCGAAATATCGGCGGTAACTACTTAAGCGATGATGAAATGATTGCCTACTACTCCGCATTGGCAAAACGCTTCGGCGGTGCGCTCACCGCACAATACAAAAATGGCATTTGTCTTGTCGTGAGCGAAAATGAGGTTTACGAATATAGCGGAGATGATATCCACCCAGAAGCGTTTATTCTTACCGAAAATCCTCACACAAAAAGAATCAAAGGTCTTCCCTTGGAAAGCCTAGCCATACATAGAAAAACACACAAATACTATTTTGACCTCACCGAAAATACACAGTCTTATACGATTGATAAAGGATTTCAAGATTTTTTCAAGCGCGCCTTATTTTCCTAAGGCTCATTTCGTAGCGGCAGACTTTTGGGAGGGTGTATGAAAGCCATCCCGAAGCGCTCTTTTCCAATGCCCCGATTTATAATAAATCAGTCCGAAAATCGCGCCGCCGACATTGGCAAAGCCAAATCCCATATATACGCCGTAAAGACCCATGCCCATTGTATTTTCAAAGAAAAGTCCAATCGGAACTCGAAATACAAACCCATTCATAATCGTCATGAAAAGAGGAAGAATGGTATTCCCCGAGCCGGTAGCAAGTCCGTTCGCGCTTTGCAGTACACTCACAAAAAGATGATTAAACGCTACAATGCGTAGATATTTGATACCGATTTCCAAGACCTCCGGGTCGTCTGTAAAGATTTTCATGAAAAAATCCGGAAAGAGCTGTGTCAACGTAAATGTGAAAATGGCAATTCCGAAGGTCACGCCCAAGGTGCTGAAAAAGGTTTTTCTGACACGCGTTTCATTTTTCGCGCCGATATTTTGTGAAATCATGGCGGAGGAAGCGGACAGCATTGCCTGAAACGGCAAAAGTGCCAAGCTGTCAATTTTCGAGCCGACCGCTGTCGCCGCTGTCGCCGATACGCCGTACACATTGATAAAGGAAGTCATAAAAAGCACGGAGAAGCTAAAAATAGAAAGCTGGACCGCGGAAGGGACCCCCAATATGAGGATTCTTTTGCAAAGAGCGAAATCAGGGCGCAAGCCTTTTCCGGAAAGATAAAAGGAGCTTCTTTTTCGAATAAAATAAAAAACCGATGCGCAAAAGCATAACACAATAGCAATTGTAGTCGCCCACGCCGCACCGTCAATGCCCCAACCGAAGATGGCAACAAACACATAATCTAATACCAAATTGGTGACCGTTGAAATCATCACAAACACAAGAGTTGCTTTTGAATTCCCAGAGCCGCGGAAAAGTGCGAAAATCGCATTATTCCCGAATATGAAAAACACACCCAAGCCGTATATCTTCAAAAAGCTGTCCGCCTGTGCGAATATCTCCTCCTGTGTATTGATAGCGCGCAGAAAATCAGAAGAAAAAAGAACCACCACCAGCGTGGTCAACATACCCAGAACGCCTGCTATCAGGAAGAAGGACGGCACGGTCTTTCTAACGCCATCTTTATCCTTCGCACCGGTAAACCGGCCTATCACAATGGTGCCGCCAACAGAAAGCCCCGATGCAATATTGATGCAAACAGACATAATCTGCCCGCCCGAATGCGCCGCCGCAACCGCACCCGCGTCCAAAAACCGGCTTATAATAAATACATCTGTTATATTGTAAACCGCTTGAAGAATATTGGAAAAAAGAAAAGGAAGCATAAACA
>JGI994J12354_10004303_pt1 | contig 12851 bp, 5 predicted proteins | sample IntmicLarv3ML3BL_FD_12354 | JGI IMG/M metagenome (IMG submission 12354)
TTCGTTCCGCAATGTAGGGAAGTTCGTTCCGCAATGTAGGGAAGTTCGTTCCGCAATGTAGGGAAGTTCGTTCCGCAATGTAGGGAAGTAAATTCGGAAACCCGCATAAATACAGGCTTTTTAGATACCGAAAACAAGATAAAAACAAGATATAAAACAAGTTTATAAAACAAGCTAACAAACAAGACGCGCGCGCGAAGCGCGGTAAGCTAGTTTATTAGCTATAAAAAATAATATTTTTAGGGAAACGGTCTATCTTCTTCTTAACATGCTTAGTTGTTAACTGTAAGGAATCATATTCTTCGCAGCTAACAGCCTTTAACGACCCTGTGAGCGTGTTTACGGCCTAGAGCTACCTTCCCCCGTCCTCAATCATTATCTTCGCTTGTAGAGTCTTTACGTCGCTCTGGGGGGAGTTTCTGCTTTTGTACAATGTGGCAATCCTCGCAAAGTGTGTATATCCAGCTGCCTACATCTACTTGTGTTCCCTCTTTTCCGCACTCTTGGCAAGTATTAAGGCTTTTTTCCTCGGCTTCATGTATCAGTCTTTGAATTTCTCTTGCGTTGTCGTTATAATCGGCTTCAAAGCGCATAAATCCATACTTTTCCTTTACGTAGGTAATCTCTGCGCCGGCTGCTTCGAGTTTCGCGGAATATTCGTTAAAAATGTCTTGCCAGCCGCCCCATAGCGTGGCATCGGTTGGTAGGCTCTCCTGTTGTTCGTCAATCATCATAATACCCCCTACTATGACGCTCCAAAATGTGTAGCAATTTTTAAGGCAACCAACCACCAGCAGCAAGGCTATTACTTATGTACGCTCTTACGCCCTCATAGTTGCCTGTGTATCCATTATCGATTACCAAAGTCTTATAATATTCCATAATTGTAGGGCGTTTTTTCCCTGTATTTTCTGCATACTTATGTAGCTCTGCTATCCTTTTCTTATGTTCTGGAGTTAATTTGCTTGGTCTTCCTTTGCCCTGCTGTTCAAGAAGGGCTTTGATTTTCTGCTCTTGTTTTTGGCTTTCGGTTAGCTTTTCCCGAAAGTGACTAATTTGCACGGTCGCTTTCTCCTTCTCCTCCGCAAGTCTGTTCTGCAAAAGCGAAACTTCCAAATCATGTTTTTCTTTCAGATTAGCTAACTCATGTTCGTGTTTTTCTTTGAGTTTGCTTAACTCGCTTTCAAGCTCCTTTCTGCGGTTGCTTTCCCGAAGCATCTTTTGGTACATATTGTATGTCATTATTTGAATTTGTCCTGAGTAATTCAGCGTCATAATTTCATTGTTTGAATACATTTTAATATCCAGACTAGGCGTTTCTGGAGAATTAACGTTATTTTCCATTGATTTATCCCCTTTTAATATTATACAGAAAATTATACATTAAAATGATTTTAATTTCAAGTGAAATATAAACCCTAAAGAAAGAAAAAGAAACGCCGTAGCGCATGTTGGAGTATTTCAATATGCGCTTAAAATATGCGCTCATTTACATACGTCTGGCATACATGTGTGAAATTGTTATAGGCGTCCCGGATGAGTAACTAACGTTGTAAATAAAAAAAAGAGTTCAACACTACAGCATGTTTATATGGGGGTAGAGCGCTAACTGTGCCGATTTAGCATTGAAGCACAACTCGACCAACGTCTTATGGAAGGGAGGGTACAGTAAGGAGATTTTCGAGCGTCCGCGCGATACGTCGTTATGTGGAGGGAGTACAGTAAGGAAAAATTCAAGCATCTCCTTGTTTGCTTAAAATATGCGTTCATTTACATACGTCTGGTATACATGTGTGAAATAGTTTTGAGCATTCCGATTCCGCACCACCCGTCTCCGCATTGTTATAGGCGTCCCGGATGCTCCCTTGGGGAAGGTAATCCCCGAAAATAGGGTTCACCCTTTCTATATGGCGATACAATCCAAATATATTGTGACAGGAGAAAATAAATATCATGAAAGAAAACAAATTAGAAGCTGCCCAAAACTACAGCAACATCGCAGATAGGTTTTTTAAGCAAGGGGCGTATGACAAGTGTTTGATATGGAACAAGAAAGCTTTGGCAATCGACGAGAAGGTACTGGGCGAGCATCCAACGACCGCCGTCATATACAGCAACATAGGAAACGCGTACATAGAGAAGGAATGTTATGCCAAGGCGTTGCGATATCACAAGAAAGCCTTGCTTATCAGAGAGAAAATACTAGGTAAAAATCACTATGATACCTGTAAGACATATAACAATCTAGCCAGCACGTACTATATGCAAGGAAATATCACAAGGTTTTTGGAGTATATAGAAATTATCGTAGAACAGTTTGAAGATATGCAGGATGAACTGAATAAAGATGCTGCCATCTGCAGCTTCTTAGCGAATACATATCTTAAGCGAAAAAACCTTGAAAAGTCAGTGTATTGGAGTGAAAAAGGCTTGGCATCCCTCGAAAAAGAACTGGGTAAAAATCACCCCAGTATTTTAGAATTTAAGGATATTATTGCTACTGCTAAGGCTGCGCTGAATAAATAATGTTTCCTCCATCCGCCCTATTCAGGTACAAAAACGGGAGTTTCCTCCCGTTTTTGTTGGCATCATATACGTTTTTGCCGTTCGTCATAAACCAAAACGCCCGCTCTCATCGATTGTCGTTGCTCCTTTTCTTTTTGAGCAGCCTGGCTATGAAGCCTTCCGGCTCTGTGGCTGCCGAATCTCCGCCACCGTCCGTCAATTGCTTCTGCATCGTTCCCGCATGGAGTGCTTGTGCAGCATGTAAGCTTGCCGTGGTATGCTCCAATGCAGAGGTCAACTTATCAATCTGCTCGTCTTTGGTGGCTAACTGCGCGTTTTTTGCATCAAGTTCTTTCTGAAGCATGAAAATCACTGTGTCAACGACACTGTCAACTTTACTGTCGCTTGACTGTTCCGTTGTCAGTTTCGTTGACAATTCAGAACGCAAAAAGGCTTGTCCGTCATCGCTTATCCGTTTAACGCCTTTGTCATCAATTGACAACATAGTTGACGGCATGGTTGACAACCTTTTATAAATTGCCTGTCGGCTCACACCAAGGGCATTAGCAACCTCTTTTACGGTTTTCATGGCTCATAATCCTTTCCGATTATGCTCCGCAAGTATCCAAAGCGATGCTTGATTTTGGTTTTATCATTCCGCATTATCATTTCGCGGTACTTGTCTGTGAGGTAATCATAGCATTGTATATCGTCTTGAATTAGGCTATCCGGTAGTCTATGCCGCATTTCATTAAACAGCACTACGACTTCATTGAATGAAAATTCGTCTTTACAGGCTCCCATAAAGAATTCTATTCTCTCTTTATAGCGGGGGTTAATATCGTCTTCATCATGGTCGGGGCGTTCAAATTCTTCCGGTTCATCTTCGTATTCAGGCAGCCCTTGCTCTATTAGATAATCGTCAAAAGTAAACTGCCTGGCATAATCATTGTTTTTCTCTATGACGAACTTCAAAGCATTGATTTTGCCGCCTTTCCCCTTTTTCCCGGTTACTTCCCAAGTGAATTTTATGTCCGTGTATCGTACTAACGCTTCTTGTGAAGCGTCAAGCACTCGTTTTTTGAAGTTATCCCAACGAGGGTATTCATCAGGCTTTAATCCAAGCCATTCCCGCAAATCCTTTATGCTTACTGTCCTCTCTCCCACCTTTTCGTACTGTTTCAATAATTCATACATCCGCTGCTGATTAAAACTAGTAAGCTGCAAGGCATTCCAAAGTTCATATTTGAAATAATATTTTTGCAAGTCGAACATGAGCGGCAAAACATCATCATGGCAATCAATAGATACGAGCCATTCTCCTTCATCGTCCTTGTATAGCCTGAACCGCTTGAAAATTTGGCACATGACAAAGCCGATAAGCCCATCACTACTGTATTCACCCGTCTTATCAAAATATTTCACCGTCAACCCAAGCAAATCTTCAGCCGTTTTTATCAGCCTTGTTGTGTTCGCTTGCTTGAATTGCATTATTTTGGTGTATTCTTCAAGCCTGAAGGTGACCTCACGAGTTTCCTTTTTTAGTGGATTTATCTTACTCAAATAAATCGTAAAAAGACGCATTTGAGAAAGGGTCATGCGGTTATTTCGCACCTCATTCAGCGCATTGCTTTTACTTACCACATTGTTGGCAGCTAAGGCAAAGCTATTTGGCTCTTTTTTTGCCATTAAAATCACCTCTTGCAATACTTTAACACATTTCACTACTTGCGTCAATTATGTAGGGAAGTTCGTTCCGCAATGTAGGGAAGTTCGTTCCGCAATGTAGGGAAGTTCGTTCCGCAATGTAGGGAAGTTCGTTCCGCAATGTAGGGAAGTAAATTCGGAAACCCGCATAAATACAGGCTTTTTAGATACCGAAAACAAGATAAAAACAAGATATAAAACAAGTTTATAAAACAAGCTAACAAACAAGACGCGCGCGCGAAGCGCGGTAAGCTAGTTTATTAGCTATAAAAAATAATATTTTTAGGGAAACGGTCTATCTTCTTCTTAACATGCTTAGTTGTTAACTGTAAGGAATCATATTCTTCGCAGCTAACAGCCTTTAACGACCCTGTGAGCGTGTTTACGGCCTAGAGCTACCTTCCCCCGTCCTCAATCATTATCTTCGCTTGTAGAGTCTTTACGTCGCTCTGGGGGGAGTTTCTGCTTTTGTACAATGTGGCAATCCTCGCAAAGTGTGTATATCCAGCTGCCTACATCTACTTGTGTTCCCTCTTTTCCGCACTCTTGGCAAGTATTAAGGCTTTTTTCCTCGGCTTCATGTATCAGTCTTTGAATTTCTCTTGCGTTGTCGTTATAATCGGCTTCAAAGCGCATAAATCCATACTTTTCCTTTACGTAGGTAATCTCTGCGCCGGCTGCTTCGAGTTTCGCGGAATATTCGTTAAAAATGTCTTGCCAGCCGCCCCATAGCGTGGCATCGGTTGGTAGGCTCTCCTGTTGTTCGTCAATCATCATAATACCCCCTACTATGACGCTCCAAAATGTGTAGCAATTTTTAAGGCAACCAACCACCAGCAGCAAGGCTATTACTTATGTACGCTCTTACGCCCTCATAGTTGCCTGTGTATCCATTATCGATTACCAAAGTCTTATAATATTCCATAATTGTAGGGCGTTTTTTCCCTGTATTTTCTGCATACTTATGTAGCTCTGCTATCCTTTTCTTATGTTCTGGAGTTAATTTGCTTGGTCTTCCTTTGCCCTGCTGTTCAAGAAGGGCTTTGATTTTCTGCTCTTGTTTTTGGCTTTCGGTTAGCTTTTCCCGAAAGTGACTAATTTGCACGGTCGCTTTCTCCTTCTCCTCCGCAAGTCTGTTCTGCAAAAGCGAAACTTCCAAATCATGTTTTTCTTTCAGATTAGCTAACTCATGTTCGTGTTTTTCTTTGAGTTTGCTTAACTCGCTTTCAAGCTCCTTTCTGCGGTTGCTTTCCCGAAGCATCTTTTGGTACATATTGTATGTCATTATTTGAATTTGTCCTGAGTAATTCAGCGTCATAATTTCATTGTTTGAATACATTTTAATATCCAGACTAGGCGTTTCTGGAGAATTAACGTTATTTTCCATTGATTTATCCCCTTTTAATATTATACAGAAAATTATACATTAAAATGATTTTAATTTCAAGTGAAATATAAACCCTAAAGAAAGAAAAAGAAACGCCGTAGCGCATGTTGGAGTATTTCAATATGCGCTTAAAATATGCGCTCATTTACATACGTCTGGCATACATGTGTGAAATTGTTATAGGCGTCCCGGATGAGTAACTAACGTTGTAAATAAAAAAAAGAGTTCAACACTACAGCATGTTTATATGGGGGTAGAGCGCTAACTGTGCCGATTTAGCATTGAAGCACAACTCGACCAACGTCTTATGGAAGGGAGGGTACAGTAAGGAGATTTTCGAGCGTCCGCGCGATACGTCGTTATGTGGAGGGAGTACAGTAAGGAAAAATTCAAGCATCTCCTTGTTTGCTTAAAATATGCGTTCATTTACATACGTCTGGTATACATGTGTGAAATAGTTTTGAGCATTCCGATTCCGCACCACCCGTCTCCGCATTGTTATAGGCGTCCCGGATGCTCCCTTGGGGAAGGTAATCCCCGAAAATAGGGTTCACCCTTTCTATATGGCGATACAATCCAAATATATTGTGACAGGAGAAAATAAATATCATGAAAGAAAACAAATTAGAAGCTGCCCAAAACTACAGCAACATCGCAGATAGGTTTTTTAAGCAAGGGGCGTATGACAAGTGTTTGATATGGAACAAGAAAGCTTTGGCAATCGACGAGAAGGTACTGGGCGAGCATCCAACGACCGCCGTCATATACAGCAACATAGGAAACGCGTACATAGAGAAGGAATGTTATGCCAAGGCGTTGCGATATCACAAGAAAGCCTTGCTTATCAGAGAGAAAATACTAGGTAAAAATCACTATGATACCTGTAAGACATATAACAATCTAGCCAGCACGTACTATATGCAAGGAAATATCACAAGGTTTTTGGAGTATATAGAAATTATCGTAGAACAGTTTGAAGATATGCAGGATGAACTGAATAAAGATGCTGCCATCTGCAGCTTCTTAGCGAATACATATCTTAAGCGAAAAAACCTTGAAAAGTCAGTGTATTGGAGTGAAAAAGGCTTGGCATCCCTCGAAAAAGAACTGGGTAAAAATCACCCCAGTATTTTAGAATTTAAGGATATTATTGCTACTGCTAAGGCTGCGCTGAATAAATAATGTTTCCTCCATCCGCCCTATTCAGGTACAAAAACGGGAGTTTCCTCCCGTTTTTGTTGGCATCATATACGTTTTTGCCGTTCGTCATAAACCAAAACGCCCGCTCTCATCGATTGTCGTTGCTCCTTTTCTTTTTGAGCAGCCTGGCTATGAAGCCTTCCGGCTCTGTGGCTGCCGAATCTCCGCCACCGTCCGTCAATTGCTTCTGCATCGTTCCCGCATGGAGTGCTTGTGCAGCATGTAAGCTTGCCGTGGTATGCTCCAATGCAGAGGTCAACTTATCAATCTGCTCGTCTTTGGTGGCTAACTGCGCGTTTTTTGCATCAAGTTCTTTCTGAAGCATGAAAATCACTGTGTCAACGACACTGTCAACTTTACTGTCGCTTGACTGTTCCGTTGTCAGTTTCGTTGACAATTCAGAACGCAAAAAGGCTTGTCCGTCATCGCTTATCCGTTTAACGCCTTTGTCATCAATTGACAACATAGTTGACGGCATGGTTGACAACCTTTTATAAATTGCCTGTCGGCTCACACCAAGGGCATTAGCAACCTCTTTTACGGTTTTCATGGCTCATAATCCTTTCCGATTATGCTCCGCAAGTATCCAAAGCGATGCTTGATTTTGGTTTTATCATTCCGCATTATCATTTCGCGGTACTTGTCTGTGAGGTAATCATAGCATTGTATATCGTCTTGAATTAGGCTATCCGGTAGTCTATGCCGCATTTCATTAAACAGCACTACGACTTCATTGAATGAAAATTCGTCTTTACAGGCTCCCATAAAGAATTCTATTCTCTCTTTATAGCGGGGGTTAATATCGTCTTCATCATGGTCGGGGCGTTCAAATTCTTCCGGTTCATCTTCGTATTCAGGCAGCCCTTGCTCTATTAGATAATCGTCAAAAGTAAACTGCCTGGCATAATCATTGTTTTTCTCTATGACGAACTTCAAAGCATTGATTTTGCCGCCTTTCCCCTTTTTCCCGGTTACTTCCCAAGTGAATTTTATGTCCGTGTATCGTACTAACGCTTCTTGTGAAGCGTCAAGCACTCGTTTTTTGAAGTTATCCCAACGAGGGTATTCATCAGGCTTTAATCCAAGCCATTCCCGCAAATCCTTTATGCTTACTGTCCTCTCTCCCACCTTTTCGTACTGTTTCAATAATTCATACATCCGCTGCTGATTAAAACTAGTAAGCTGCAAGGCATTCCAAAGTTCATATTTGAAATAATATTTTTGCAAGTCGAACATGAGCGGCAAAACATCATCATGGCAATCAATAGATACGAGCCATTCTCCTTCATCGTCCTTGTATAGCCTGAACCGCTTGAAAATTTGGCACATGACAAAGCCGATAAGCCCATCACTACTGTATTCACCCGTCTTATCAAAATATTTCACCGTCAACCCAAGCAAATCTTCAGCCGTTTTTATCAGCCTTGTTGTGTTCGCTTGCTTGAATTGCATTATTTTGGTGTATTCTTCAAGCCTGAAGGTGACCTCACGAGTTTCCTTTTTTAGTGGATTTATCTTACTCAAATAAATCGTAAAAAGACGCATTTGAGAAAGGGTCATGCGGTTATTTCGCACCTCATTCAGCGCATTGCTTTTACTTACCACATTGTTGGCAGCTAAGGCAAAGCTATTTGGCTCTTTTTTTGCCATTAAAATCACCTCTTGCAATACTTTAACACATTTCACTACTTGCGTCAATTATGTAGGGAAGTTCGTTCCGCAATGTAGGGAAGTTCGTTCCGCAATGTAGGGAAGTTCGTTCCGCAATGTAGGGAAGTTCGTTCCGCAATGTAGGGAAGTAAATTCGGAAACCCGCATAAATACAGGCTTTTTAGATACCGAAAACAAGATAAAAACAAGATATAAAACAAGTTTATAAAACAAGCTAACAAACAAGACGCGCGCGCGAAGCGCGGTAAGCTAGTTTATTAGCTATAAAAAATAATATTTTTAGGGAAACGGTCTATCTTCTTCTTAACATGCTTAGTTGTTAACTGTAAGGAATCATATTCTTCGCAGCTAACAGCCTTTAACGACCCTGTGAGCGTGTTTACGGCCTAGAGCTACCTTCCCCCGTCCTCAATCATTATCTTCGCTTGTAGAGTCTTTACGTCGCTCTGGGGGGAGTTTCTGCTTTTGTACAATGTGGCAATCCTCGCAAAGTGTGTATATCCAGCTGCCTACATCTACTTGTGTTCCCTCTTTTCCGCACTCTTGGCAAGTATTAAGGCTTTTTTCCTCGGCTTCATGTATCAGTCTTTGAATTTCTCTTGCGTTGTCGTTATAATCGGCTTCAAAGCGCATAAATCCATACTTTTCCTTTACGTAGGTAATCTCTGCGCCGGCTGCTTCGAGTTTCGCGGAATATTCGTTAAAAATGTCTTGCCAGCCGCCCCATAGCGTGGCATCGGTTGGTAGGCTCTCCTGTTGTTCGTCAATCATCATAATACCCCCTACTATGACGCTCCAAAATGTGTAGCAATTTTTAAGGCAACCAACCACCAGCAGCAAGGCTATTACTTATGTACGCTCTTACGCCCTCATAGTTGCCTGTGTATCCATTATCGATTACCAAAGTCTTATAATATTCCATAATTGTAGGGCGTTTTTTCCCTGTATTTTCTGCATACTTATGTAGCTCTGCTATCCTTTTCTTATGTTCTGGAGTTAATTTGCTTGGTCTTCCTTTGCCCTGCTGTTCAAGAAGGGCTTTGATTTTCTGCTCTTGTTTTTGGCTTTCGGTTAGCTTTTCCCGAAAGTGACTAATTTGCACGGTCGCTTTCTCCTTCTCCTCCGCAAGTCTGTTCTGCAAAAGCGAAACTTCCAAATCATGTTTTTCTTTCAGATTAGCTAACTCATGTTCGTGTTTTTCTTTGAGTTTGCTTAACTCGCTTTCAAGCTCCTTTCTGCGGTTGCTTTCCCGAAGCATCTTTTGGTACATATTGTATGTCATTATTTGAATTTGTCCTGAGTAATTCAGCGTCATAATTTCATTGTTTGAATACATTTTAATATCCAGACTAGGCGTTTCTGGAGAATTAACGTTATTTTCCATTGATTTATCCCCTTTTAATATTATACAGAAAATTATACATTAAAATGATTTTAATTTCAAGTGAAATATAAACCCTAAAGAAAGAAAAAGAAACGCCGTAGCGCATGTTGGAGTATTTCAATATGCGCTTAAAATATGCGCTCATTTACATACGTCTGGCATACATGTGTGAAATTGTTATAGGCGTCCCGGATGAGTAACTAACGTTGTAAATAAAAAAAAGAGTTCAACACTACAGCATGTTTATATGGGGGTAGAGCGCTAACTGTGCCGATTTAGCATTGAAGCACAACTCGACCAACGTCTTATGGAAGGGAGGGTACAGTAAGGAGATTTTCGAGCGTCCGCGCGATACGTCGTTATGTGGAGGGAGTACAGTAAGGAAAAATTCAAGCATCTCCTTGTTTGCTTAAAATATGCGTTCATTTACATACGTCTGGTATACATGTGTGAAATAGTTTTGAGCATTCCGATTCCGCACCACCCGTCTCCGCATTGTTATAGGCGTCCCGGATGCTCCCTTGGGGAAGGTAATCCCCGAAAATAGGGTTCACCCTTTCTATATGGCGATACAATCCAAATATATTGTGACAGGAGAAAATAAATATCATGAAAGAAAACAAATTAGAAGCTGCCCAAAACTACAGCAACATCGCAGATAGGTTTTTTAAGCAAGGGGCGTATGACAAGTGTTTGATATGGAACAAGAAAGCTTTGGCAATCGACGAGAAGGTACTGGGCGAGCATCCAACGACCGCCGTCATATACAGCAACATAGGAAACGCGTACATAGAGAAGGAATGTTATGCCAAGGCGTTGCGATATCACAAGAAAGCCTTGCTTATCAGAGAGAAAATACTAGGTAAAAATCACTATGATACCTGTAAGACATATAACAATCTAGCCAGCACGTACTATATGCAAGGAAATATCACAAGGTTTTTGGAGTATATAGAAATTATCGTAGAACAGTTTGAAGATATGCAGGATGAACTGAATAAAGATGCTGCCATCTGCAGCTTCTTAGCGAATACATATCTTAAGCGAAAAAACCTTGAAAAGTCAGTGTATTGGAGTGAAAAAGGCTTGGCATCCCTCGAAAAAGAACTGGGTAAAAATCACCCCAGTATTTTAGAATTTAAGGATATTATTGCTACTGCTAAGGCTGCGCTGAATAAATAATGTTTCCTCCATCCGCCCTATTCAGGTACAAAAACGGGAGTTTCCTCCCGTTTTTGTTGGCATCATATACGTTTTTGCCGTTCGTCATAAACCAAAACGCCCGCTCTCATCGATTGTCGTTGCTCCTTTTCTTTTTGAGCAGCCTGGCTATGAAGCCTTCCGGCTCTGTGGCTGCCGAATCTCCGCCACCGTCCGTCAATTGCTTCTGCATCGTTCCCGCATGGAGTGCTTGTGCAGCATGTAAGCTTGCCGTGGTATGCTCCAATGCAGAGGTCAACTTATCAATCTGCTCGTCTTTGGTGGCTAACTGCGCGTTTTTTGCATCAAGTTCTTTCTGAAGCATGAAAATCACTGTGTCAACGACACTGTCAACTTTACTGTCGCTTGACTGTTCCGTTGTCAGTTTCGTTGACAATTCAGAACGCAAAAAGGCTTGTCCGTCATCGCTTATCCGTTTAACGCCTTTGTCATCAATTGACAACATAGTTGACGGCATGGTTGACAACCTTTTATAAATTGCCTGTCGGCTCACACCAAGGGCATTAGCAACCTCTTTTACGGTTTTCATGGCTCATAATCCTTTCCGATTATGCTCCGCAAGTATCCAAAGCGATGCTTGATTTTGGTTTTATCATTCCGCATTATCATTTCGCGGTACTTGTCTGTGAGGTAATCATAGCATTGTATATCGTCTTGAATTAGGCTATCCGGTAGTCTATGCCGCATTTCATTAAACAGCACTACGACTTCATTGAATGAAAATTCGTCTTTACAGGCTCCCATAAAGAATTCTATTCTCTCTTTATAGCGGGGGTTAATATCGTCTTCATCATGGTCGGGGCGTTCAAATTCTTCCGGTTCATCTTCGTATTCAGGCAGCCCTTGCTCTATTAGATAATCGTCAAAAGTAAACTGCCTGGCATAATCATTGTTTTTCTCTATGACGAACTTCAAAGCATTGATTTTGCCGCCTTTCCCCTTTTTCCCGGTTACTTCCCAAGTGAATTTTATGTCCGTGTATCGTACTAACGCTTCTTGTGAAGCGTCAAGCACTCGTTTTTTGAAGTTATCCCAACGAGGGTATTCATCAGGCTTTAATCCAAGCCATTCCCGCAAATCCTTTATGCTTACTGTCCTCTCTCCCACCTTTTCGTACTGTTTCAATAATTCATACATCCGCTGCTGATTAAAACTAGTAAGCTGCAAGGCATTCCAAAGTTCATATTTGAAATAATATTTTTGCAAGTCGAACATGAGCGGCAAAACATCATCATGGCAATCAATAGATACGAGCCATTCTCCTTCATCGTCCTTGTATAGCCTGAACCGCTTGAAAATTTGGCACATGACAAAGCCGATAAGCCCATCACTACTGTATTCACCCGTCTTATCAAAATATTTCACCGTCAACCCAAGCAAATCTTCAGCCGTTTTTATCAGCCTTGTTGTGTTCGCTTGCTTGAATTGCATTATTTTGGTGTATTCTTCAAGCCTGAAGGTGACCTCACGAGTTTCCTTTTTTAGTGGATTTATCTTACTCAAATAAATCGTAAAAAGACGCATTTGAGAAAGGGTCATGCGGTTATTTCGCACCTCATTCAGCGCATTGCTTTTACTTACCACATTGTTGGCAGCTAAGGCAAAGCTATTTGGCTCTTTTTTTGCCATTAAAATCACCTCTTGCAATACTTTAACACATTTCACTACTTGCGTCAATTATGTAGGGAAGTTCGTTCCGCAATGTAGGGAAGTTCGTTCCGCAATGTAGGGAAGTTCGTTCCGCAATGTAGGGAAGTTCGTTCCGCAATGTAGGGA
>JGI994J12354_10004304_pt1 | contig 12848 bp, 10 predicted proteins | sample IntmicLarv3ML3BL_FD_12354 | JGI IMG/M metagenome (IMG submission 12354)
CCCCGCCCGCCGGTGCCCGTGGTGTACAATTGCGGCGGGTATGAGTCCGTGGAAACCCTGCGTTTGCTGGAGGACGTGGTGGATATTTATCTGCCGGATTTTAAGTTTGCCGACCCAACCCTGGCGGCGCGGCACGCCAATGCGCTGGATTATCCCGAGGTGGCGACATCCGCCCTGCGCGAAATGCTGCGGCAAAAGGGGGGGCTACAAGTGGAAGCTGGCCTTGCCGTGAAAGGGGTTTTGGTGCGGCACTTGGTGTTGCCCGGCGGCGTGGAAAACAGCATCCGGGTCCTTCGCCACCTGTGCGACACCTTTGGCGAGGGGCTGTGGCTGGCCTTAATGGCGCAATACACGCCGTGGGGAAATTTGGCCCCGCCCATGGACCGGGCCGTCACGCAGACCGAATACGACGCCGTGCGCGAGGTGGCGCAGGCGCTTTTTTATCACGGCTTTACGCAGGAAATCACCAGCGCGGGGCGGGATCAAACCCCGGCGTTTGATGGCAGTGGTGTGGAAAGGGCATGACATGTCGATTTTGAACTATACCAAGGACGAGGGTTTGGCCTTTTGCCCCGGCGTTTTTCCTGTGTTGGAATTGCTGGCAACCCGCCCCCATGTGGTGCGGGAGATTTGGCTGCACAAGGATGCGGGACAGGTGTCCGCTTCCGGCGCGTGTGATGGCGAGAACCTTCCGTCGCCGGGCACCTTGCGCAATGCCGGGAACGAGAACAACCAATCCCACGTCCGCAATGCCGGCGTGGAAAAAATCCTGACGCACGCCGCCGCGCTTGGCATTCCGGTCCACGAGCGCAGCGCTTGGGTGGAGCGGCTGGCCAAAAAGCAGAACTGCCATGCCGTGGCGGTGTTGGAACGCTATGCCGCGATGCCGGCGACAGGAAGGCATATTTTGTTGCATCGATGTGCCGATTCGGGCAATCTTGGCGCGATTATGCGCACGGCGACGGCGTTTGGGTATGGCACACTGGCATTGGTGGGCGGCGGCGCAGACGCCTTTGGCCCGGCCACATTGCGGGCCTCTATGGGGGCGGCGTTTCGGTTGGAGCTGCCCGTCTTTTTGGATTTTGACGCCTACCGCGCGGCCTTCCCGGCGCAGACGGTGTTTCCCTTCACGCTGGAGGGGCGGATACGTCCGGAGTTGGCGGCAAAAGACTTTTTTGCCAAAACCCCGCCTGACGACTGCCTCACACTGGCCTTTGGCAATGAGGGCGCGGGACTGCCGCCCGAGGCCGCGAGCTGGGGCACCCCGATAAGAATTCCCCAAACCCCCGGCGTGGATTCGCTAAACCTATCCGTGGCCGTGGGTATTGGCGCCTATGCGTTTGCGCCCGCGCTTGAAGGGTAAAGCTGCGGCATTGGCGCATATGCTTTCGCTCCCGATATTGAGACGTAAATTCGCGGGGTTGATACGGGCCCTGCCCGCCCCACTCGCGCCTGTGCAGCAATGAATACTTGGCCAACCATAAACCCCTTCGTGGCCTGTGTAGCGCGCGTCCTTGGCGCTGACTGAACCCATCCCCGCGCCTACGTGCCCTGATTTTTATCCGCGTTGAACATTGAAGCACCTTCCCTCCCCTCCCGGCGTATAGATAGAGCAAGATGGGATTTGGAGGGATAGTCAATGAACACCATGAATTGTATGGCCCATGTGCCATATCCAGAAGTTGAGGTCAGCGAACCCAACCTCGAAACCGCCGCCATGCTAGCCGACATCTATGCCGGGCAATATTCGGAAACCACTGTGGTGATGCAGTATCAGTACCAACAGCTGCAGCTGGCTGAGGCCGGATGCGGCCGCGCGGCAGAGATTTTGCGCTGCATGAGCCGCAACCACATGCGCCATATGGATATGCTGGCCGAGCTGATTGTGCAACTGGGCGGCGACCCCAAATACAGCGATTGCGGACAAGCGCAATATGCCGCCTGTGGCCAACCGCGAACCGCGTGCCGACCGCGCGCCAACACCTATCGAATCCGAACTGACGCCTGCGCCCAACCTGGCTCCGACGATTACGTCCAACCCGTCTGCGCTCGCCAATCCCGCTCTGCCTGCGCACGGGGGACGACCTTCGTTCGGGGGACGACCTTCGTTCGGGGGGCGACCTTCGTTCGGGGGGCGACCTTCGCCGAGGCCAGCCCCGCCGTGCGGATGCGGAAGCTTCAAACCGCGCCCGCCTGCTGGTCGGCCCGGTATGTGGCGTACAGCAAAAGCCCACCCCGCATTTTGCTGGACAGCATGGATATGGAATCGCGCGCCATTGGGGCGTACAAAAAGCTTATTGCCCAGATTGTGGATGAAAGCGTCACCACGGTGCTCAAACGCATTTTGATGGACGAGGAGCTGCACCTTCAACAGCTCTACGATCTCAACCGCATTCTGGCCGAAAACGGCTGTGACGAAATCGCCGTGGGCGGCGCGGCGGCGAAAATTGGTTTTTGATTGATCCTCAGTTAAAAAAACCCGCCAAGGTGGTTCATCAACACCAAGGCGGGTTTTCATGTGCTTTTGCAAGGTTTTCTCATTGTGCTTGGCACCCGCATTAATCAGTGGCTACCTTGGTATTCCGAAGTGGCAAATCTGCACCACAAGGATAGCCATTGGCAAGTCTACAGTCAATCAAACAGCAAATCCACATATGTGGGGAACGCCCACAACGCGCGCGGTACATGCTGCTCCAGCGCGTCGATGGCATTGCGCAGGGCGTGCATGGCGGGCAGAAGGGTGGCGGCGGTGGCCGTGGCGAGGGGGCCGGGTTGGGACTTCTTAGGCAGCGTCTCCAGCGTCGATTGCAGTTCCCGCATGGCCGAAAGCAGGGTTTGCAGGCGCAGATCGGCGGCAGCAAGGGCCTCTTGTTCCAAGGTGGAGGGCATTAAGCCCGCAGCGGCTTTGGCAACGGCGTTGTCGCACAGGGTTTTTACATGAGCCTGTGCCGCGGGCAGAATACCGGTTTGCGCCAAATCCAGCAGAGTCAATACTTCCATGTTCGCGGTTTTGTTGTACTCCTCCAACAAAACCTCCTGCCGCGCGGCCAGCTCGGCGCGGGTCAGGATATCGTGCCGCTCGAATAAATCGATGTTCTTTTGATCCAAAAAAGCCAGCAAGGCTTGGGGCGTATTGATGACGCGGGAAAGCCCGCGCTCGTCGGCGGTTTGCCGCCATTGCGAAGCGTAGTTGTTGCCGTTAAAAAGTACACGGTCGTGGGCGCGCACGGTGTCGGCAACCCAGCGCCAAGCACGAGACCCCGCAGTGGCGCAAGCATCTTCGGACGTGACGTTTGACCGGCTCTCTTCCGGCGCGGCGTTTGACTGATGCGCAGCGTCGGTTTCGTCCGGCGCGGCATTCAATGGAAGCGTGCCGGCTTCGGCCGACGCAGATAAATCGCCCTGCGTTCGCTCGGCCGCCGGGTCGCCTTCCAGCAGCTCGGCCAGCTCAAAAAGGCTGTCGGCGATGGCGGCGTTCAAGACGGTATTGGTAAAGGACACCGAGGTCGAAGCCCCCGGCATACGGAACTCAAACTTGTTGCCGGTAAAGGCCATGGGCGAGGTGCGATTGCGATCGGTGTTGTCGGCGGCGTATTGGGGCAGGATGTCCACCCGCGTTTCCAGCGGTTTGCTGGCGGGGGCCTCGACGGTTTGGCCGCACACAATGCCTTGCAAAATGCCCGTGAGATGCTCGCCCAGGTGAATGGAAACCACAGAGGGGGGGGCCTCGTGTCCACCCAATCGGCGATCATTCCCCGCGCTGCTGACCGTGATGCGCAGCAGATCGGAAAAACGATCCACCGCCTGAATCACGGCGCACAAAAAGACCAGAAAAGTTAAGTTTTCCTGCGGTTTGTCGCCGGGACGCAGCAAATTAAGACCGGTATCCGTGGCCAGCGAATAGTTGTTGTGTTTGCCCGAGCCATTGACCCGCGCAAAGGGCTTTTCGTGCAGAAGACACACCATGCCATGCTTTTGCGCGGTGGCTTTTAGAAGCTCCATGACCAGCTGATTGTGATCGACGGCCAGGTTGCATTCCTCATACAGCACGGCCAGCTCATGCTGCCCGGGCGCGGCTTCGTTGTGCTTGGTGGAGGCGTACACCCCAAGCCGCCACAGGGCCTCGTCCAGGTCCTTCATAAACGCCCACACGCGGGGCTTGATGTGCCCGTAGTAGTGGTCGGCCAGCTCCTGGCCCTTGGGCGGGCGCGCACCAAACAGGGTGCGGCCGGTCAGCACCAAGTCGGGGCGTTTTTCAAAAATTTCTTTATCTACAAGGAAATATTCCTGCTCGGGCCCCACGTTGGCGTACACCTGCCCCGCCGAAACGCCAAGGGCAGACAACACCCGCAGCGCCTGCTCGTTCAGGGCGCGGGTGCTGCGCAGAAGAGGGGTTTTTTCATCCAGCGCCTCGGCGGAAAACGCACAAAAAGCCGATGGAATATAAAGCGAACCGTCCTTGATAAAGGCGTCCGAGGTGGGATCCCACGTGGTGTAGCCGCGCGCTTCAAAGGTGGCGCGCAGGGAACCGGAAGGAAAGGACGAGGCGTCCGACTCGCCCTTGATTAAATTTTTACGGGAAAATGCCGTGATGGGCTGGCCATCCGGGCCGGCGGTTAAAAAGCTGTCGTGCTTTTCGGCCGTAACGCCCGTCATGGGTTGGAACCAATGGGTATAGTGGGTGGCCCCTTTTTCGATGGCCCACTCCTTCATTGCGTCGGCCACGCATTGGGCAATGGCGCCATCCAGCACCGCGCCGCGATGGCGGGTCTGCATAATGGCGTCAAAAATATCGGCGGGCAGACGCTCGCGCATCACCTGCTCATTAAAGACATCGATCGCAAAACCTGAGACGATGCGGTTCATAAAGCCTCCGATTTGTTTAAGCGGTTTGTGTGGGTTCCCTGCGTTTTGGCACAAGGCGGGTTCACTGGGCAGTGCTTTTGGCGTTTGGATCGGGAGGGCGCTTCGCCGGCAGAAAACCCGGCGTTTGGGCAAGAGGACGCTTCACGGGCAAAACTCCCGGCGTTTTTGGCGGGAGAATTTGCCTGTCCGTGGCGGGCATATAGGTCGGCACCCTGTGCGTCAATGGCAACAATAGCAGGAAAATCTTCAATTGTCAAGGCATAAATGGCTTCTGGGCCAAGCTCGGGGTAAGCAATCAGCCGGCAATCCTTGACGTGTTCGGCCAGCAGCGCGCCCGCGCCTCCCCATGTAGCCAGATAGACGGCCCCGTGCGCCGCCAAGGCCTGTCGCACCAACGCGCCGCGAGGGCCCTTGCCCACCAGCACCCGTACGCCCAGGAATAGCACATCCGGCGTTGCGGCGTCCATGCGGTCGGCGGTGGTCGGCCCGCAGGAGCCAATCGCAAAGCCGGGGGGCGCCGGACAGGGCCCGCAATAATAGATGCCGCTGTTTTGAAAATTGCAAGGGGGCGGCTGGTTTTGCGCAATGCCCTGCCGCAACCGCGCATGAGCGGCGTCACGGGCGGTGTAAAGCGTGCCGGAAAGGGTTACGCGGTCGCCGACACGCAGTCCGGCCAACTGACCGGGTTGTACGAGGGGAAGAATCAATTTGTGCATGGGACACCTTTTATCAGTATTGATGCAACAGCTGACGTATGCCAACAAGGCGGCGAGGATTTTGCCCGAAGCACACGGTGCGTGTCGCGAGGTAATGCGGAATAAGCCTTTCAAGCGGGCCTCGCCATGTGCATTCAGGCAAGAGGTCGCCGATTTGTGGCATGGGTAGTTGGCACATCAATAAGAGGAGGGGTGAAAAAACGCCGTATAAAATCACACCCACGCCGACGCATGCCGGGCGACATGGCATTGCAACGCCACGGCCACGGGCAAACAGGCAATATGCGTAGGCGCGGCCAGCGCGTGCACCGCCAACGCCGTGGTTTTGCCGCCAAAGCCTTGGGGACCAATGCCGGTTTGGTTAATGGCGTGCAGTAAGTCGGCTTCGAGTTCGGCTAGGATTTGGGGTTCGTCCGGCGCACGGTTTTCGCCCGGCGCATGGGCTCCAGTCGGCACATGGTTTTCGACGCGGGGCTGACCCTCAGTTGGCGGCTGACCTTCGGTTGACAGCCGACCTTCGGTCAGGGGCCGACTTTCGGTCAGGGGCCGACCTTCGGACAAATCCGCGTCCGCGCGCGGGGCGCCAATGGGACGCAACAAAGCTTTTTTAGCCAACAACGCGCAGGTTTCCGTGTTGCCGCCAATGCCCACGCCCACCACCAATGGGGGACACGGCGCACCGCCCGCCGCGAGCACGGTTTCCAGTACGACAGCTCGAATTCCCTCAAGCCCGGCCTGTGGGTTCAGTAGGGTCACGCGCCCCTTGTTTTCGCTTCCGGCACCCTTGGGGGCCACCGTCATGCGACAGCCATCGCCCGCCACCAACGCAATGTGCACGGGCCCGGGGGTGTTGGTGCCTGTGTTGGCGCCCGTCAGAGAACAACGCACCGAATGCCGCAAATGCCCGACGGTTGTGGCGTCGGCGATGCCAGCTTGAATGGCTTCGGTTAAAAGTCCGCCGGTGACGTGCACGTCTTGACCCAGCTCGACAAACACCGCGCAAAGGCCGGTATCCTGACACAGGGGCAGCCCGGTTTTGGCGGCAGCCTCGGCATTGGCCAGCGCAACCCGCAGGGCCTCAATGGCCAGCGGATTGGTCTCGCGGGCTTGGGCGTCCCGCAACGCGGCCAAGACGTCCGGAGGCAAATGCAGCGAGGCATGAGCGTACAGCGACGCCGTGCATTGGCGGATTTGCGCGCAGGTGATTTCACGCATGGGGAGCCTCCGGTGGGGGTCTTTTGTGAGGGGCTTTGGGGATGCCTGATGATATACTTGTAAGGTAATTTTGGGGATGTTCTTTGGGGTGCTTTTGGGGCGTGTTTGCTGTTTTTGGGATAAGGCAATGACCACAGTTGTCCCGCAAGACGTGGGTGTCCTGCGGGACAATGAGGGATGGTGCAGAATTCCGGGCCTTACGGACCTAATGATGAATGGTGAATGCTCGCGCCCTTGCGGGCTTAATGATGAATAATCGCGCCCCGTGCGGAGCCTAATCGCGAATGAGCGGCGTTACGATAAAAACTTTCCTTCCGGCTTTGCGAATTGCGGCAGGTAATCGCGCGAGGCGTCGAACATGTCGTTGACCATATCCTTGATTTCGCGCAGACCCAGCACCGCCGAGGTCAGCGGGTCGAAGCAGATGGCTTGGTACACCAGCTTGGGGTTGCCGGTTAGCGCGGCTTCCACGGCCAGCTCTTCAATTTGACTGGAGGTGTTGCACATAAGGGCCAGATGCCCCGGCATTGCGCCGACTTGCATCGGGGTGACGCCGTTGGCATCGGCCAGGCAGGGCACTTCCACGCACGCGCCTTGGGGCAGGTTGCTGATGATGCCAAAGTTGCGCACATTGCCGTTGAAGGTAAACATCTCGTGGTCGCCAAACACGGCGTTGAAGATATACGCCGCGTACTCATGCCCGCGCGGCTTGACCGCGATTTCGCCGTTGAGGTAAGCTTCGGTATCCGCTTTCCATGTATCCTCACGTTTGAGGTATTCTTCCAGCACAAAGGCGTATTTTCCCGGATTCCAGCCCGTGCCGTGGGTGCAGTACTTTTCAATCAGATCCGGGCGTTTGCGGAACCACGCGCAGTATTCGCTGTTGTGCCCGGAGGACTCGGTGATGAAATAATCCAACGCCAGGAAGAGCTCCATGCGCACCTGTTCGTTGTTGTAGATGTCGGGGTTTTCCGCCACGGCTTTGCGCAGCAGGGGGTAGGCGTCCTGGCCCTTGTATTTGAAATCGATATAAAAAGCCGTGTGGTTGATGCCCGCGCAGGTGGCCGTAACATCGGCGGGATCAGCGTCGATCCACTTGGCCATTTGGCCCAAGGTACCCTGCACGCTGTGGCACAGCCCGGTGATGCACATTTTGGGGAACTCGCCCTGCATGATGCGGCACAGCATGGCCATGGGGTTGGAGTAATTCAAAAAAACCACGTTGGGATCAGCGTATTTGGCGATGTCGGCGCAGATGTCCAGCATGACGGGTGCTGTGCGCAAAAAGCGAAAGATGCCCGACGGGCCGCGCGTGTCGCCCACGCAGGTGTCCACGCCGTAGCGTTTGGGGATTTCGATATCGTTGCGCCAGATGTCAATACCGCCGCTGAGGATGGTACAGATGACGCCGTGCGCGCCTTCAAGCGCCTCGGCACGGTTGGTGGTGGCTTGCACCGTTACGGGCAGCCCGGAGGATTCCACCAGCTTGGTGACGGCCTGTTTGGCAAATTCCAGCCGTTCGGGGTTGATGTCCATCAAGGCCAGCGTGCAATCCTCAAACGCCGAATAGGTGAGGATGTCGTTGACCAACCCCCGTGTAAAGCCCAAACTCCCCGCGCCAATGAATGCGATTTTCTTGCCCATGTGTGTTTCTCCTTTGTGTTGATTTTTTATTTCTCCATGAATGGATTTCACGAACATTCAAAAAACACCCCGCCGTACCGCGCCAAAATGTGCGCGTCGGCCTCCCCGCTAACCCCGGCAATGCCCACATAGTGATGCAGCGCGGCTTGCAGCTGTTCGGGGGTTTTGGCGCAAAAGGCCAAGGGCACCTGGCACATGAGGGTGAATTCGGCCAGCCATTGGCGAATGATTGCGGGCGATGCCCCGCCAAGCTCCACATGCAGCAGGGGCGCGCCGTAGGCTTCGTCCATGGCGTTTTCCACCAGTGTGTTGACGTCGGCAGTATCCAGCGTAAACTGCGCGGCGCGCGCGGCGTCTTGGATAGAGCAAATTTGCCGGGGGCTGCACATCACTTTGCCTCGGGCGGGTGCATTTTGCGAATCAGAGGATGAGGCTTTTTGCATGTCGCGCGGCGCGATGGGCGCGGTTTTTCCGGCATCGGTTGGCGTAGCGTTTTCGACGCTACCCGGCGCGGCATCGCAAACCACCCGCAACGCGGCAATGTGCTCGGGCGTGGTGCCGCAGCAACCACCAACAGCCCACGCTCCGGCGACAACAAAGGGTTGCATCAGTTCGGCAAAGCCTTGCGCTTCCAATGGAAAATGAGTCTTTCCGTTTTCCATGATGGGTAGTCCGGCGTTGGGCATCACCATCACGGGGGTGGTGGCCGCGGCCTGTAATTCCAAAAAATGCGGCAGCAGCTGTTGGGGCCCGCCGCTGCAATTCAGCCCCAGCATGGAAACCCCAAGTCCATCGGCAAAGGCCGCCAAAACAGCCATGGGGTTGCCCATCAGCGTGCGGCCGCCCTCCAATGTAAAGGAAAGAAAAATCGGCAGGCCCAGCGGTAAAGCGGCCAAACACGCCGCCCGCGCCTCGGCCAAATCCATTTGTGTTTCAATTAAAATGGCGTCCGCGCCCGCGTCTGCCGCAGCTTGCATTTGCTCGCCAAACGCCGCCGTTACAGCATCCGGGTCGCCCGTGCCCGCCGGGGGCAGCATTTGGCCGGTCGGACCCACGCTGAGCGCCACCTTGGCCCCGCCGCACACGGATTTTGCCATGCGCACGGCGGCGGCGTTCAGCTCGTCAACGGCATCTGCCAAGCCATATTGCGCCAACTTAAACCGACTGGCACCAAAGGTGTTGGTCTTGATAAAATCCGCGCCCGCCGCGGCGTAATCGGCATAAATTGCCGTCACGGCTTGGGGATTGGTTCGATTCAGCAGTTCGGTGCAGCCCCCCGAAAGCGCCCCGCGCTGGGCCAACAACGCACCCATACTGCCATCAAAAAGCCAAGGTTTCCGCACGGTGGTATCCTCCTTGCCGGTTTACTTGCGCCTGCGACAACGCCCGCCATCACCAATTGGCACCCCAGCGTCGGCAATCCCCTAAAGCGATGAGTTGCCGCGCTTTTTTTCGAGGCAACTCAGCCCCGCAGCATGAGTTGTCGTCCCGCTAGGTAACCACTGATTCATGGGGGTGTGCCATCCTTGCGCGGATTTTGGTTTCACGTGCCGCTTGGAGGCAAAAGACGCCGAAGATGGCATGCCAGCCCTGAATGAGTGGGTACCTAGAATTATACCATCTTCGGGCACGGGCGACAAGGCCCCGCACTTGTTTCCCTTGTATTTTTGCCCAATACCCTCGTCCTTCGCGCGCGGGGAGGCAAGCCTTATTTTCCCCTCGTCGCTGTGCGGCTTCACGCTTTCTTTGCGCAGCGTGGCGTTTTGGTTCTAGCTGACGCAAACCAAATTCGGTTAAATTTATCGGTTTATACCAAATTTAGTCGTTTTTGCATATTTGCACCACAATCGGTTATTTTTATATATTTTGACCAAATTCAGTAAATTCTATTGACTTTTGACCAAATTTGGTCCACAATGAGCATGGCGCTTCCACAGCGTAACAGGGGGGAGGAAAGACCATGTATTGCGTCATCATGGGGGATATCATCAATTCCAGGCAAATGGATGAGCAAACCCTAACGGCATTTACCGCAATCGCCAAAAACACCTTTGGTGCCATTAACATCGCGCATCAAACGGATATCGTTTCGCCCTTCGGGCTTGTTCGGGGCGATGCCTTTGAGGGGGTCTTGCGTACTCCGGTTTTTGCACCGGATATTATCCAAACGGTAATCAAGGCTTTTTATCGTGTCAACCAGACCAAGGTGCGCATTGCGGTGTCGGTTGGAGAGCTTTTCATTGTCAGCCCCGACCGCAACGAATCCAATGGCCCTGCCTTTCACCGCGCGGCGGAGGAACTTGAAAGACTCAAAAACCCGCGTATCCTGCAACGTCGCCACGCGGCGGAGGAACTTAGAAGACTCAAAAATCCACTTATCCTGCAACGCCGCCACTGGCTTCAGGTGTCCTTTACCTCAACATCCACCGCCCAACCGATTATCCAAAGCCTGTTTGGGCTTTTATCCGCCCTCACGCAAAGGTGGACGGCTAGGCAGCGGCAAATCGTGTGGGCCATGCAGGATTCTTCCAATGACATCCGGCGTGTCAGCGACACGTTTAGCATCCCGGCATCCGTGGTGCGCAAGCAACTGGCCGCCGCGAATTATACCGCGTATCAAGCCGCATGGGTTGGGCTGCAAAAGCATTTTATGGAGGAGGCGAAGAAAAATGAGGTTTGATATCACCTTTATCGTCCTGCTTATCGCGCATGTGCTGGGGGATTTTTATTTCCAATCAAACCGCATGGCCAAAAACCGCAAGCTGCTACAACACGGTACCCTTTATGCGCTGGCGTGTTTTGGCACAGTGTGTTTGTTTTTAAACTTTTCACCCCAAGGGTTTCTTTTGGCTTTAATTGCCAGCCTTTGCCACGTTATCATCGATATCCTCAAGCGCATCGCCACGGCACGGCTGCACGCGGGCCGTCACACAAAAACGGTTTTTTGGGCCGACCAAGCCTTGCATGTGGCCTCGCTGAGCTTGGTGTGGCTTTGGTTCGGGCAGGGGCTGGCCCTACGCCCGATTTTTGCGGCAGACTACGCCCCACTGATGCGCGTCCTGCAAACTGAACCCAAACAAATGGTTTATCTCAGCCCTGTTTTGGTGATGCTGGCGGTGCTTGTCATTCTCAAACCCATTGATGTTATCATCGAAAAAGGCCACATCTGGAATCTGGCTGCGCCGCTTAAGAAGATCCCCACAGCGGATGAAAATGAAAATACCTCCGTGGACATCATCAATGAGGAAACCGCCAATGCGCCGGTCGCTGCCCCCCGCCCCTTAAACGCCGGACAGGCGATCGGGTATCTCGAGCGCATCATCGTGTTCGTCCTGATTCTTTTGCAGCAATACGCGGCCATCGCCTTTGTGTTAACGGCAAAATCCCTCGCGCGGTACGAAAAAATTACCAGCCAAAAAATGACCGCCGATTACTACCTCATCGGCACCCTGCTTAGCGTGGTTTCGGTTTTTGTGGTCACGTTTTTTTTGGGATTGTAGGGCGTACGCGCGCCGGGGCTTTTGCTCATGACAGAACAACGCCCGATCGAACCCTCCTGCGACAAGCCAACGCTTGCACATTGTGGAACAGCGCCGGGCAGCGCTTATGGCCGATACACCTCTTCAATCAAAACCGCTTGGTTTTCTTCAATCGTAACCCGCACGCTCATATAGTAGTCCAGTGCGTCGAAGCGCTCCTGCAACGCTTCCGGCGTCGCGTCGCCAGAGAGGACGTTTTTCGGCGACAACAGCCGAACCTCTACTTCCGGCGCCAGACGAATGCCCCACGCCTCCACGTAGGGATTAAACACAAAATATCCGTTGGGGCCAAGCGCAGTCCCAATTTCCGCCAGTTTTTCCGCGTCCGCCTCGCTCCACCATTCGGCGGGGTCAAGCTCCAAAACAAGCGCTTCTACGCTAAAGGAAATCAAATACCCAAACAGCGTGCCGTCCTCCCCAGGCAGCGGCGTGGGATACGAAACCATGCCCCCGGGTACGGGCGTCCAATCCTCCGGCGCCACACAATATTCACGCACAGGGGTTGCGACGGACGAGGGCGTCGGCCGGTTATCATCGGTCAGCAGCCCGGGCACATCCGTCTGCAATGCGGGCAGAGCGGTTGGCAGCTCGGACGCATCTCGCGTATTCAGCCCCGCGCCCGCATCATTCGGTCCCTTTGTACCGCCGCACCCGGCAAGCATCGCCAAAAACACCGCCCCCACGGCCACCATCGCAAGTCTAGAAAAAAGCTTTTTCATGCCTTCGCTCTCCTTAATCGTATTAAATGACGGGAGTTTCAAAATTATACTAAACACAGTTAGAAAGCATTGCAAAGGAGGCGCAGGGATTTTCCCGCCCTGTCGTCTGTAGGCGGCGAAGGAATGCTGCAACGAGCCTTGCGAGCCGA
>JGI994J12354_10004305_pt1 | contig 12844 bp, 13 predicted proteins | sample IntmicLarv3ML3BL_FD_12354 | JGI IMG/M metagenome (IMG submission 12354)
TGCTACAGGTGCAACCGGGGCGGCCGGCAGAGGTATAAGTTCAACCGCCATCACATACCAGTCCGGCACAAGCGGAACAGCTGTGCCGAGCGGCACATGGACTTCGTCAATTCCGTCCGTTGCCGCAAGTCAATACTTGTGGACACGCACTATCATCACCTACACAGACAGCACGACCAGCACTTCTTACAGCGTGGGTATGATGGGCGCAAAAGGCGACAAGGGCGACACCGGGGCAGCCGGAACGTCCGCGCCGACTATCACGATGGTTCGGGAGCAGTATTACCTTTCAACCTCGAACACCGCGCAATCGGGCGGCAGCTGGCTTGATACTGTTCCCACATGGGTAAACGGCCGCTTTTATTGGACGCGAGTGGCTTCTACCTTCAGCAACGGAACGACGACCTATTCAACGCCCGTTCTCGATAATGGACTTAATAATTCGTTGGTGACGGCACTGGAGGCTAAAACACTGTCACAGTCTTTGCAAACGACCGTGACCCAACACGCTACCGCCATTTCCCTCAATGCAGGCAATATTACAAGCCTTGCAACAAGGGTGACTACCGCCGAGGCTTCCTTGACGGTGCAAGCCGGGCAAATATCCAGCAAAGCAAATCAGACTACCGTGGACACCTTGACCGGGCGTGTAACGGCGGCGGAGTCGTCTATCGTTCAAAACGCGGAGTCTTTCACTCTTTCGCTGGCACAGCAGAGCAAGGTCGTGAACGGACTCGCCGGGGCAAGTATCCTACAAACGGCGTGGCAGCAAGGCACGCTATCAACTTCCACCGGCGCGGAATCAAACAGCACATCCTATGTTCGCAGCGGCTGGTTTGATGTGGTTGAGGGCAAAAGATATTTGCTCCAAACCTATGAAGGCGCCAGTGCCTACAGTATTCACAGCACGGCGTATTTGTTTTATTACCGGGCGGACAAAACCTTCCTCTCATATACAAGCAACGGAAGTTCAACCACGCCCTTCACGGTTCCGGCGAATGCCGCATATCTGCGTATTCGTTACACGACGACAGCTTCGCCGAGTACCATCAACTGCTATCTGCTGCAAACGGAAACATCGGCGGGATATGTCAATTTGACAAACCTCACCAGCATGGTGAACTTACAGGCAACCAGCGATTCTTTGCTGGTAACGGTTACCGAAACGGCAACTGCTATTGGCACACCCTTCAAAGTTCAGCAGTGGGAGCGCGGAAATCTCTCAACCTCTACGGGTGAGGAATCCGCATCCAATTCCTATCTGCGAAGCGGATATATTGCCGTGACTCCCGGCGACAGATACATCTCTCAGTTGATAGACGGTACGGCGGTGTCGATGGCTTACTTTTATTACAGTGAAGAGGCTTTCCTTTCGTACAGCAGTACATCAAGTGCTGTGACGGTTCCTGCGAATTGTACCAAAATGCGGATTCGGGTAACGACCTCCGTCCTCCCGGATGCCTATACGGGAAATGTCTACGCAGGCACTACCCGGCAAGACTACAGCAAAGGCAATACGCTGTATTCCGCGCTGCTGATGCAAAAAGACCTCATCAATCTGCGGGTGGGCAAGGACAATGTCATCAATCAAATCAATATCTCCACCGAGGGGATTTTGATTGCCGGTGACAAAATCAGGATCACAGGCACGACGACCATTGACAACGCGGTTATCCAAACCGCTGCGATTGCGAACCTTGCCGTTTCTACCGCCAAGATTGCAGACCTCGCTGTCAGCACGGCCAAAATCGCAGACCTTGCGGTCTCCAACGCGAAGATTGCAAACCTCGCTGTCAACACGGCACAGATTGCAAATGCGGCTATTACCAACGCAAAAATCGGCAGCCTTGCTGTGGGTACGGCACAGATTGCGGATGCCGCGATAACGGATGCGAAGATTTCAAACCTCAGTGCCGCGAAAATCACAACAGGTACGCTTTCGGCTGACCGAATTGCAGCAGGCTCCATTACTTCGGCAAAGCTGACCATCGCCAACGGCTTTATTACAAACGCTATGATTGCCGATGCCACGATTCAGAGTGCCAAAATCGGTGCTATCGACGCGGCAAAAATCACGACAGGCACACTGGCGGCGGCTCGAATCGGCGCGGGTAGTATCACTGCTGACAAGGTTACCACGAACTTCCTTCAGACATTGACTGGCAGTTCGTCCATCAGAATTACAGGCACGACAATCAGTTACTACAGCGGAAGTACGCTTACATCGCAAATCAACTCAAGCGGCTTTGAGCTGACCCGTGACGGATCGAAAATAGGACGAATCGGAACGAACAACTTCTCCGGGCAGCCATCATGGCGGGGTTTAGTATTCGACCTTGAATATGCAGGGAATTATATGTGCTGGGCATGGCGTGAAACATCATCGGCTTCTTCATACACCACAAAGCTGACTTATTATCGTGCTAAGCTGGATAATGGCAGAGAAAAAGGATTCCACTTTGATGATGTGGTGTTTTTCAAGGGGAATCTCGGTGTCGCTTCGGGATCAAGTGTTGTTACAACGCAAGTGCATTACTGGACGTTGGGTTCGGATAACTGCTACGCCATGCGTACTTCAAACGGCAAAGCCGGGTTCGCAATGGGCAACAGTAATCTTATTCTCGGTGACGACGGACAGTGGGTGGACTTCGGTGTCATCCGTGAAATCTGCAAGAAGTTGGCCGGAAAGACCATCGCTTTGCCTTGTGGCTTCAATAGCAACGGGCAAGCAACCAGCTGGTACAACCCCGAATCATACAACAGTATGAATTGGTGGACTACATGATAACAGGAGGGAAAATTTATGGTTGAGAAACAAATCATCGCTCCGCCTATTGAAACGGAGGAGATAGAATCCGGGGAGCCGTTCGAGGAAGAGAAGTATTATATACCCCCGCATCCCGAAGGAACCGCACCATTGAGCGTAGAGAGCGCAAGTTCCGAAGAGCCTGTTATCGCTCAAGATATGCTGCCCGAATTGATACAGCAGGCGGTGGCCGACCTTCGCATTGAACTGAAAACGGATATCGAAACGCAAACAAGAAGGATTCAGGATGATCTTCAGATTGAATTGAAATCGGAACTTCTAAAAAATGAGAAAGTGGGGTTAGAACCAAATGCTAAAAATTAAAAATCACCAGCTGGTGGATGTGGTTGAGTTCTTGGAAAAAACGGAGCTCAAACCCAAGCCAAGCCGTGTGCGAACCAAACTGAACAAACTGTTTTATGCCAAAATTCAAGACCTGCAGGGTGATGAAATGGCATTGCTGGATAAGTTCGGCGAAAAAGACGAAAGCGGCAGGCTCATTGAGGATCAAGGCACCTATACGCTGATTCCCGAAACCGCTGCCGAATATCATGGGGAAAAGCGGACTCTTTTGGACGAGACCGCGTCGGTCAATGTGGATGAACTGAGAGATAAACTCGGTACATTGATTGAGGAACTGGAAAATAGCGACATCAAGCTTTCAGGCAAAGACGCCGAGGCTTTGGACATATTGCTTGATGTGCTGGAAGAGGAGGTAAAAATGGTGAAATAGCTTATTGCCGGCCACTGGTCTTTGGCGGGCAAATAAAAAATAAAAGACCGATGCATCGTGCGTCTGCCTTCGGGTGGGCGCTATTTTATTACAAAAAATTGGAGGTAAACGAACATGAAAGAAATCTGGAACTGGATTCAAATCACCTTTGCCGCTATCGGCGGTGTACTGGGTGGAGTCCTCGGAGGCTTGGATGGCTTCCTGTACGCATTGATCGCCTTTGTGGTGATCGATTATATCACAGGCATTATGTGTGCGGTGGTGGATAAAAAACTCGATAGCTCGGTGGGCTTTCGCGGGATTTTCAAGAAAGTCCTCATATTTGCTATGGTGGCGGTGGCTCATATTATTGACACGCAAATTCTCGGCATTACCGGGGATGGTTCAGCGATTCGCACGGCGGTGATTTTCTTTTATCTCGCCAACGAAGGCTTGTCCATACTGGAGAATACCACACGACTGGGTCTGCCCGTTCCCGATAAACTGAAGGCCGTACTCGGTCAGCTCCATGGGAAAACGAACATCGAAAAACCCGGTGAACCCACTAACCCTTCAGAGCCGGATGACGGAGAGTATATCACGCCGCCGCACCCGGAAGTGGAATCGCCAACCGAAAATGGAATGGAGGAAAACGACAATGAATCTGCAAAAATTAATTTTCACGAATAACGCCTGCTATAAGGCAGGCCGCACCATCGCCGTCAAAGGTATCATGGTGCATTCCACCGGGGCGAACAACCCTAACCTCTGCCGCTATGTCGGCCCGGATGACGGGTTGCTCGGTAAAAACTCATACGGCAACCACTGGAATCAAGATAAACCCGACCAGCGGCAAGTCTGCGTTCATGGTTTCATAGGCAAGCTGAAGGACGGCTCCATCGCCACCTATCAGACTTTGCCTTGGAATCATCGCGGCTGGCATGGCGGCTCCGGCTCAAAGGGTTCTGTCAATGACACCCACATCGGGTTTGAAATCTGTGAGGACGGTCTGACCGACGCCACCTATTTCCGCAAGGTCTTTAATGAGGCCGTGGAACTTTGCGTTTACCTTTGCAAGATGTATAACCTCGATCCCACGAAGGACGGCGTTATCATCGGGCATTACGAAGGGTACTCGCGCGGCATCGCCAGCAACCACGGCGATCCTAAGAACTGGTTTCCCAAGCATGGTGAGAGCATGGNCAGCNNCCNNGNCGANCNTCAAGAACTGGTTTCCCANGCATGGGAGCNGCAACGCCTACAACTCCGACCACACCGACGACTCCGACCCCCGGCGGTGTTACTGAAGGTTCGCTGGTGGCGATTAAAGCCGGAACGCAAAATTACTATCCCGGCAGTTCTGCCGTTCCCGGCTGGGTAATCAGCGACTACAACCACATCGTTACGCAGACAATGTCGGGTGGTAAGGCTGTGGTTAAGAGCGGCAAGACCTGTGTGTTGCTCGGTAAAAAGGTCAATAAAAAGACAGGCAAGGAAGAAGCCGGAATCAACACATGGATTGACAAGGATGTGCTGGAAGCGGTCGGCGCTGCAACTGCACCTGCTCCGGCATTCACCGCTTATACAGTCAAGGTGACCGCCAGCGAATTGAACATCCGCAAGGGGCCGGGTACGAACTACGGCACCAACGGAAGCATCAAGGACAAAGGCGTCTACACCATTGTGGAGGAATCCAGTGGACAGGGCGCTACCAAGTGGGGCAAACTGAAGAGCGGCGCAGGCTGGATCAGCCTCGACTATGTTCAGAAGCGATAACCCTGCGTACAAAGATAAAAATTCAAAGAAACGAGGTTAAACCTATTATTGCGGAGGGCGGCTCTTGATGGGCCGCCTTCCGCTTCCCTTTAAGGAGGTGCCGGCCATGACAGGCGAGCAAAAACAACGCATTCATGCGCTTCGGCAAAGAGGTCTTGATTACGGCGAAATCGCTGACATTATCGGCATTGCCAAAAATACTGTCAAAACCTATTGCTGGCGCAACAACCTGTCTAAGAGCAACGCTTCCGAAGAAACGGGGATCAAAGAAAACAATGATTTATGTAAGCACTGCGGTAAAAAGCTGGATGCATCCAAGACCAAGCCGAGAAAATTCTGCTCGGATAACTGTCGTTTTACATGGTGGCAGCAAAACCGTGACCAAATAAAGTGCAAGGCGGTATATCCGAAAGTATGCGCCCAGTGCGGCGATGCTTTTGAAAGTTACGGCAATGCGAAAAGAAAATACTGCTCCCATGCCTGTTATATCGCCCACCGATTTCCGCACGAAGGGACGGTGGCGACATGACACAAGAACAGTTTGTTCGTGAACGTGATTACAGTGCAGCTGTTTCCATCGCAAAAATAATGCTCCAAAAAGGGATTATAAGCGAAAAAGAGTATCGTAAAATTGATACAATGTTCACCCGAAAATACCGCCCTGTAATCGGCGGTATTTCTCTTGAAAAACCTTGACTTTTCGGGCTTTTAGAGTGATATATGTAACAGCCGAACTACAAAGGTTCGGTACCCGGAAAGGAGGAATTTTAATGCGGGAAATAAGGAAACTCGAACCCACAATCCCATCCCTGCCGCAACGAAAAAAAGTGGCTGCTTACGCCAGAGTGTCCAGTGCGAAGGATGCCATGCTTCAGTCGCTGTCGGCACAGATCAGTTATTACAGCGCCTACATTCAACGGCGCACTGATTGGGAATACTGCGGCGTATATGCAGATGAGGCATTGACGGGGACGAAAGACACACGCCCTGAGTTTCAGAGGTTGATCGCCGACTGCCGCGCAGGGCTGATAGACTTGGTACTGACCAAATCAATCAGCCGGTTCGCAAGAAACACGGTGACCATGCTGGAAACGGTGCGTGAGTTAAAACAATTAGGTGTGGATGTCTATTTTGAACGTGAGAATATCCACAGCATGAGCGGGGATGGTGAGTTAATGCTTACCATCCTCGCTTCTTTTGCACAGGAAGAAAGCCTGTCGGCATCCGAAAATTGCAAGTGGAGGATTCGGAAGCGATTTGAACAGGGAGAGCCGTTTGGATTTTGCGGAATGTACGGTTTCGATTACAAGAACGGTGTACACAGCATTAACGAAGAACAGGCTGCCGTGATACGGCAGATTTTCGATTGGTACATCGGCGGTGACGGCAATGACAAAATTTCAAAACGTCTCAATGAAAAAGGCATCTGTTCTTATTTGGGCGGCCGCTGGAGTGCAAGCCGTATCGGTGATTTGATTCGGAACGAAAAACTCACAGGCAACAGTCTTCTTCAAAAAGCATTTACAGAAAACCATTTGACAAAACGGAGAATCCGCAATGTCGGGCAACTACCCCGATACTTCGCCGAAGAAACCCACCCCGCTATTATCGACGCTGATACCTTTGAAAAGGCACAGCGCATAAGACGTGAGCGTGCGGTACATTTTAAGGCAACCGATGACAGTCAGAATAAATTTCCGTTCACAAGTCGGATTGTTTGCGGACATTGCGGTAAAAAGTACAGACGTAAAGTTGTGCAAGGACGATACTACTGGCAATGCGGAACCTTCCTCACGGAAGGGCGGGATATCTGTCCGGCACAGCAAATCCCCGAAAAGATACTGGAGGGACTGACCGCTGAGCTTGGTGGTATTGAAAATATTGCCGTGATGCTTGTTCCAAAGCCTAACATGATTATTTTTCGGCTTATCAGCGGACAGGAAATACAACGAGAGTGGCATACCACACGCCGCGATAGCTGGACGGACGAAATGAAGGAAACCGCCCGAAAGCGGGCATTGGCAATAAATGCGGAAAGGAGGTCGCAGCTATGAGTACAGCGACAGCAAAGGCAACAAAGGTGACAGTAATGCCGCCCACAATAAATGTAATACAGAATGACGGTTTGACTATGCGGCGAAAAAAGCGTGTGGCAGGCTACGCAAGGGTATCCACTGATCAGGAAGAACAGCAAAACAGCTACGATGCACAGGTGGATTATTATACCCGGCATATTCAGTCAAACCCCGACTGGGATTTTGTTGAAGTCTATACGGACGATGGGATTTCGGCAACTTCAACCTCCAAGCGTGAAGGTTTCAAGAGAATGATTGCCGACGCTCTGGAGGGGAAAATAGACCTAATCCTCACAAAAAGCGTCAGCCGCTTTGCCCGAAACACGGTGGACAGCCTAACAGTTATACGCCAGCTTAAGGAAAAAGGCGTCTATGTTTATTTTGAAAAAGAAAACATAGACACCGGGGATGCGAAGGGCGAACTTCTTATTACAATAATGAGTTCGCTGGCACAGGAGGAAAGCCGCTCCATCAGCGAGAATGTCACATGGGGACAGCGTAAACGGATGCAGGACGGAAAGGTCAGCCTTCCGTATAAACAGTTCCTCGGCTATAAAAAAGGCGAGGACGGACTTCCGCAGGTTGTGGAAGCTGAAGCAGAGATTGTTCGGCTGATTTATAAAATGTATCTGAATGGCAACACTGCCACCAACATCGCAAAGCACCTCATGGAGAACGGCATCCCCACACCGGCAGGCAAAAAGAACTGGGGTACTTCCACTATTTTATCAATGTTGCGGAACGAAAAGTACAAAGGTGATGCCTTACTCCAAAAAGGCTATACAGTAAACTATCTAACCAAAGAGAAAAAGAAAAACGAAGGTGAGATACCTCAATACTATGTAGAAAATTCGCACCCGGCTATCATTAAACCGGAAGTGTTCGATCTGGTACAAGATGAACTTCGACGGAATCTTGCCACCGGCTCCAGCCGAAGCGGAGGATATTGTTTTTCATGTATGGTGGTTTGCGGAGAGTGCGGAGGGTTCTTTGGCTCAAAGGTATGGCACTCTACCAGTAAATACAAACGTACAATTTGGCGGTGCAATCATAAATATGAGAAAAAAGGCAACGTGGGATGCCACACGCCTCACCTTACCGAAAGCCAAATCGGATGGGCGTTTGTAGAGGCGTTCAATCAAGCGCTGATGAACAAGGATTTGTATTTTGATGAGTACGACGCCATCGTTGAAATGCTCACAGAAACCGCCGACTTGGATAAAGAAGCGACAAAGCTGAACGAGGAAGTCGTGGCCGTTTATGAACTCATACGGCAAGGCATTGAACAAAATGCCCGTGTTCCTCAAGACCAAGAAAAATACAGCATCCATGCCGCAAAGCTTGAGGAACAGTACACCATTGCCAAGAATCGGCTGGCAGAAATCGCCGATGAAAAACAAGCACGGACAGTACGAAAGGAACGGCTCAACCGCTTTCTGAATGAACTCCGCAAGCGTGGTGAACTGCTGGCCGAGTTCGATCCTACATTGTTTCGGGCTACCGTGGAATTCATCACGGTGCATTCGGAAAAAGATGTGGTGGTTACCTTTCGGGACAGCAGCGAAATCCATGTGGATGTGAGCGGAAAATAAAGCATATGAAAAAGCCTGCGCGGTTGTTCTTTAGGGAACGCTGCGCAGGCTTTTTTTGTTTGCGTTGAAATATTAACATTTTTATATTGAATTTTGAAACAAAACAGACTACAATGATATTTACAAGGGCGGTTACACAATTTCACGAAACTAAACAATTTCACGAATTTCATTTGAACAGAAAGATATGTGCTTTTGTATCAACGCCGTAATTCTTAGGCACATCAAAGGACAAACTTTGATATAATGGAAACCGTCCAATGTGGGCGGTTTTCATTATTTCGAAGCCAAGACAGCCTTTATATCAAGCGGTTTCGGATATTCACCGTTTTTGTATGGCTGTTGGGGCGTGTGAAAAATCCGGCGAAAACATGCGGCGGGCTTTCCTACGCCACAGTCGTTCAAAAAACACCGAACCCCCTCTCATTAAAAGCCAAATCATGAGGAGATTTTTATGGAAAATATTAACCAAATAGCAACTTATCTTTTAGAACATATTTCTGATTCTATACCATCCTTTATATTGCAAAAAGAAATATTAAAGCTCTCACCAACGAGCCAGGATTATACAAATATCTACAATCAAATCAGTCAATCAAAGTGGTACAAACAGCTTGTTGACAAGCAGTGGGAAGATGGTTCGTGGGGTAGATTTCATTCGATGGATTCACGGATTGCCAATAAACAAAAATTCGTTTCAACCGAAGCGGCGCTTAGACGCTTGCGTGAATTGGGTGTATCGAAGGATGATCCGGTGGTCGCAAAATGCGTCAGGCTCATGGAGCGGTATATACGCGAAGAGGAAGCGTGGCCGGATTATGTTGAAAAACACAAGGATAACGGATGGGGATTCATATTTTGCCGCCCGTTTTTAACAGCGGCGAATTTGAATCTGTTTGATCCTGAAAACCCTGTGATAAAATCTTTGCGCGATGTCGTGGCAGAAACGATTAAAACGGCGTTTGTGGATGGCTGTTTTGACGAAGTTTACTGGAAACAAAGAGTCAGTGAATACCTTGTGCCGAGCATTGCACATCCGGGGATTGCCTACAGTCCGATGTTGTTGCAAAATGTCGGTTGCATGGAGGATACATTGCAACGAAAATATTTGAGTTACATATGGGAAAAACAGGACGGTATTTATTATATTTCAAACTTTGCCGTTTCAAAAAAACATAGCTTAGAAGATAAAAAGTTTACCACATGGTTGTCATCGCTTGAATTGTTGAGCGGTTTTTCTCTCTTTCCGGAATTTATGAAAAATGATATTTTTCAGCATCTGATGAACGAGGTCAATCGAATAATAATTGGCGATGTTACTTTACCTCCGGCTCACCCAATAACCGGTCACTATTCTGACAATTGGCGTGATAAAAATAAACGTAAAACAGACATGGTATTACGCATCGCAAGAATTCTTGTTAAATGTCAGAATAGTAATGCAGAATGCGAATAGTCTCTATAAGTTATTTTTGATATTAACATTGTCATTATAATAGGACTCGGAATTGCAGTGCGAAAGATCATATTAAAGTTTGTCCTTTTAGCCAAGCAAAAAATCTGTCGAAACTTGTCGACAGATTTTTTGGTATAATAAACAACAGTCATATTTAGTTATTATCCGGATAAAAACAAATATTTATTTTTAAAGGAGGTTTGAATCATGCAATGGGATTCGGCATTAAGCTGCGGGGTCGAAGAGATTGATAATGAACACAAGGAATTATTTCGAATTGTCGGTGAGCTGCAAAAAGTTGCAAATACCGAAAAAGCCATTGAGAAGTCTAATATGGCCTTGGATTTTCTTGGCGATTACGTTGTGAAACATTTTGCGCATGAAGAAGCTCTGATGTGTGCCTGTACATATCCCAACATGGAGGAACACAAGAAACTCCATGCAAAATTTGTACAAACATTTCTCGATTTAAAGAAAAAGTTTGAAGAAAGCAACGAACCGCTTTCTGTTTCTACGCAGATTAATTATGCGGCTATGAGCTGGTTAATAAATCATATTAAAGTTATTGATATGCGGTTTATTGAATATTATATTAAACATACACAATAGATTGGGTTTTGCGCAATAGCTGCCTCTTTTTTGTCAGTGGATTATAAAATACCGAAACCTGCCAAATTGATTTTTCGGCAGGTTTTTGCTATAATGCAAGAAAAAACATTGAGGTGATATTTTATGGGAAGAGCGCCATTTCAAGTTTTAGTAATTCCATTCATCAAATGTGACAACAAAATTAAATATTGCGTTTTTGAACGAAAAAATCCTTTATGTCAATATCAATTTATAGCTGGCGGCGGCAAGAACGCCGAAACGCCTATTGAAGCTGCCAAAAGAGAAAGCGTTGAAGAAGCGCAAATCAGGTGTGATAATTTTATCAAACTGACATCTTTGTGCTACATCCCGACTCATATTTTTTCTAAAAAACAACGACAGGAATGGGGTGACGATATTTTTGTTATTCCGGAATATGCTTTTGCGGCAGAATTGAAATCTGAAAAGATAACAATATCCGATGAACATATTGATTTTCACTGGAGCACATATGACGAGGCAATTACAAAATTAAAGTGGGATAGCAATAAGACGGCTTTATATGAATTGAATTGTAGAATTAAATTAGCGCAAATGTTGATTGCAACTACCGGAATTGAGAAAGAAAACAGATGAAAGAGGTGCTTGCCAAATGCAAGAACAATCAGGTGAGAAAAAAGCTGCTGTGTCATTTATATGCGGTTTTGCAGGGGCCTTTTTGCATGGATTATCTTTAGCTAATGTAATGTTATTCCATTTCTTAACAGAGGAATTAGGAATCCTGTCTTTGGAAAACATGGATGAAATCCTGATTTTTTTCTACGTGTTTTCCAGCTTTTTGATAGCGCCAATTTTGGGAGTTATTGCAACGGTTCAAGGTAAAAAAGCGAAAAGTTTGCTTTCTCAAACATCGCAATCGTTTAAAAAAGCAACCAACGGTTCTTTATTAGGAAAGATAAGTGTTTTATTACCAATGTCGATTCTTTTATTTGCTTTGGCAGGATTCGTTGTTGTATATTTTATATTGCGCGTACTTTTTGGTATAAATGTCTAAAACCAATTATTTAAGGAGCACACCCTGCAATGTGTTGATTTTTGAAGGACTTCATGGTATAATAAATCCCGTCAAAGTTTGGCGAGTTTCACAGGGAAAATAGGGGCTGCGCGCGAAATAAATCTGCAATTACAGGAAAAGGGGTTTTACTATGGCGGAAATCTTAACGGGGATCGGCATTTTTTTAATTATCATAACACTGATAGTTCTGATTGCCATTGTCTCGTCCTTGTTTATTGTACAGCAACAAACAATAGCGATTATTGAACGGTTCGGAAAGTTTCGGCGCACGGCGGAAGCCGGTTTGCATGTCCGGGCACCCTTTGGAATTGACCGTATCGTCAAACGGATGAAGCTTCGTATCCAGCAAAACAATATAGAAATTGAAACCAAGACGAAGGACAATGTTTTCGTCAGGCTGAATCTGGCTGTGCAGTTTCAGGTGGATTCCAAAAAGGTTTCCGACGCTTATTACAAGCTTTCGGAACCAATCGTACAAATCAGATCCTATGTGGAAGACGCGATACGGTCCTCTCTGCCCAAATATACGCTTGATGAATCCTATGAAAAAAAGGATGATATTGCCCGGGATGTCTTTGACACGGTGTCAAACGAAATGTCCGAGTATGGTTATATCATTATCAAGACGTTGATTACGTCCATTGAACCGGCGCAAGAGGTGAAGGATTCCATGAATGCCATCAACGCCGCACAGCGCCAACGGCAGGCGGCCCAGGAGCTTGCCAACGCGGATAAAATTAAAGTTGTTACGGCTGCCGAAGCGG
>JGI994J12354_10004306_pt1 | contig 12842 bp, 11 predicted proteins | sample IntmicLarv3ML3BL_FD_12354 | JGI IMG/M metagenome (IMG submission 12354)
CTGATGGCCTTGGTGGTAAGGCAAATGGTACCCCACGTGAAGACGGGTTTGATATTACAGTAGCTTCTGAAATTATGGCAATTTTCTGTCTTGCTACCTCTTTGAATGATTTGAAAGAGCGCCTTGCACGAATTGTAGTAGCTTACACTTATACCGGAGCGCCTGTTACAGCCGGAGATTTGAAGGCCGAAGGTGCAATGTCTGCTTTATTAAAAGATGCATATAACCCTAACCTTGTGCAAACGCTTGAAGGTACGCCCGCTTTTATTCATGGTGGGCCGTTTGCAAACATAGCACATGGGTGCAACAGTGTAGTTGCTACAAAACTTTCTGCCCGCCTCGGAGATTATGTAGTTACCGAAGCAGGCTTTGGCGCTGACCTTGGTGCCGAAAAGTTCATAGATATTAAGTGCCGAACAAGCGGTATTCGCCCCTCAGCCATTGTGCTTGTTGCAACTGTTCGTGCGTTGCGTTACAACGGTGGTTGCCCTAAAGGCGATGTAAGCACAGCGAACATAGAATACCTTAAAGCGGGAAGCGTAAACTTAAAGCAGCATATACATAACTTAAAAAATGTATTTGGTGCATCTGTAGTAGTTGCACTAAACCACTTCCCAGCTGACAGTGAAGAGGAAATTGAATATATTGAAAATTTATGCATAGGTGAAGGCGTAGATTTTGCGGTTTCCACCGTATTTGCCGAAGGTGGCAAAGGTGGCATACAACTTGCAGAAAAAGTACTGAACGCCATTGAAGAAAATAAAACCGATATTCAATTCTCTTATGCTGATGAATTGCCATTAACGCAAAAAATAGATGCGGTTTGTAAAAAAGTTTACCACGCAACAAATGTACAATTTGCTGCAACTGCCTTAAAAAGCCTTACCGAATACGAAACTTTGGGATATGGGAAACTACCTGTTTGCATTGCGAAAACGCAGTACAGCTTTTCTGATGACCCTGCACTTCTCGGTGCTCCATCAAATTTTGAAATGCAAGTAAGGGATGTACGCCTTTCAGCAGGAGCAGGTTTTGTAGTGGCAATTATGGGCACGATTATGACAATGCCCGGCCTACCCGCAAAACCAGCCGCCGAAAGCATAGACATTAACGAAGACGGTGTTATTTCAGGCTTATTCTAATAATTTATTATATTTTACACATTATGTATTCATTCAATGTAAAGGGGTTTTACAAATGACAAAAAGTGAACATATTTCAGAATTAGTTGAACAAAAATCAACCATTAGCAACAAATTAGTATGCGACATTTGGGACTATGCTGAACTTAATTTCAAGGAAACAAAATCTGCTACCGCTCTCGCAAAAGCACTTGAAGAAGAAGGTTTTTCAATTGATATGGGTGTTTCCGGTATGCCAACGGCATTTGTTGCCACTTGGGGTACAGAAGGCCCCGCAATAGGGTTTTTAGGTGAGTATGATGCTTTACCTGCACTTTCTCAAGAAGCGGACATGGCCATAAAAAAACCTGTTACTGAAGAAGCAGACCCTGGGCACGGTTGTGGGCACAACTGTTTGGGCGTGGGCTCTTTCGCTGCCGCTATTGCCCTAAAAGACTATTGTGAGCAAACAGGCTTAAAAGCAATAGTAAAATATTATGGGTGCCCTGCCGAAGAAAACGGCGGTGGAAAGGTGTTTATGGCAAGAGACGGATTATTTAACACTTTAGATGCAGCAATCAGCTGGCATCCGTCTACTTCAAACGCAAGCCAAGGTGTTAGTAGTTTAGCAATTATTACTGTTATGTATCACTTCAAAGGCAAAACCGCACATGCTGCAGGTGCACCACACCTTGGGCGTAGTGCGCTTGATGCTGTTGAGCTGATGAACGTTGGCAGTAACTACTTGAGAGAGCATATTATACAAGAAGCAAGAGTACACTATGCATACATTGAAACAGGCGGAAAAGCACCTAATGTTGTACAAGACCGTGCAACTATTTATTACTACATTCGTGCACCGAAAGCTGCACAAGTATTTGATATTTTTGCAAGAATTAATAAAATAGCCGAAGGCGCCGCCTTGATGACAGAAACCGAAATGAGCTACAACATTATTGATGGGCTTACAGATTATATTCCCAACGCCACCCTTTCTACTGTAATGGCAGAAAGTATGCAAGAGCTTGGTGCCCCTGTGTGGACTGATGAAGACAAAGCCTACGCAAAACAATTTCAAGACATTCTTCCTCAATCTGATTTGCAATCAGGCCTTGAGAGGCTTGCCCTGCGCAACCAATTAGGCATTTCTGCTTATGCAGGTAAAGTGCTTGATGATAATGTTCCTACGTATATTCACAACCCAGAATACGCTTCACCCGGCTCTACAGATGTTGGAGATGTTTCTTACTGTGTACCTACCGCACAATGCAACACTGCAACTGTGGCACTTGGTACAGGCGGCCACCACTGGATGATGGTTGCGCAGAGTAAATCAACTGTAGCACAAAAAGGTACTTTATTCGCCGCAAAAGCAATGGCGTTAACTGCCGTTAAAGCCATTGAAGATCCCTCCATCTTACAAAAAGCAAAAGAAGAACATAAGGTTAATTGCCCTGATGGCTACATTTGCATGGTACCTGATGATGTAATGCCTTATTTAGAATAAAATGTTGCACGCTTAACAAAGCAGGAGGTAATTGTATGAAAGTAGTTGCTGTAAACGGAAGCCCAAGGCAAAACGGAAACACTGCTTATGCACTTTCTGTTATGGGTGATATTTTTAAAGAAAATGGTATTGATTTTGAAATACTGCAAATTGGTGCTGAAGATATTCACGGTTGCACTGCTTGTTTAAGTTGTTACAAAACCGGTACTTGTGCCTTGAAAGACGACGCTTTTAATGGTTATGTAGACAAACTAAAAAATGCCGATGGTATGGTTTTAGCTGCACCAATTTACTTTGCCAATATTGCCGGAACAATGAAAAGCTTTTTAGACCGTGTTTTTTACGCTTACAGAGATGACTTCTACCACAAGGTAGGCGGAGCTTTTGCCACTGTGCGCCGTACGGGTGGCATTGCCGGGTTTGATACCTTAAACCATTACATGAGTATATCTGAAATGCTTATTGCGCCAATGCCTTATTGGGGTGTAGTGTATGGGCGTGCACCTATGGAAGTTTTGGAAGACGAAGAAGGCCTTGCCATTGTATCTCGCATGGCAAAAAATATGGTATGGCTATTAAAGCTTAAAGAAGCAGGTTCTGAAATAGTAGAAGAACCCAAGCCTGAAGTTCGCCCACTTACAAGCTTTGTGCGTTAATTCAAAATAATTATATATAACAAAAGAACCTTCGTTTAATGCGAAGGTTCTTTTGAATAAACTTGCTTTATTATTTACCTATAGGCCCTGTTGCATTTTCAATAGTTTGTGCATCCATCTTCAAATCTTCCATTTTTTCACGCACTTCGCCATGCCCATCAAACAAAAGCTCTGCCGCTTTTGGGTCTAGGTATCGCATAAGAGCAAGCAGTTCGCCCGCATGTGCTTTTTCCTCATCTCTAATGTCTTCCAGTACCTCTTTAACAAGTGGGTCATCAGTGGCCATAGCGTGGGCATCATATAAATACATTGCTTCAAGCTCTGCCGCAATGTCAATACGAATTGCTTGAATAAGTTCTTCTTTTGTAAGCTTACGCTCTACATTGCCTGAAAAAGGGTTTGCAAATTCTGCCATTTTTATGCCTCCTGAAAATATTATATTAAGTACAACTTCATTTTACATTTATACATAAATTAAAACAAGTATATATTGTACAAAAAATACGTTGCTTTTATATGCACAATCACACGCCTAACTTTTTTACGAATAAATGTTTTTTAAAACAAAAAAGCGTGTAAGTACACAAGGTACCTGCACGCTTATTAAGCAGCCTTGCTAACTACACCAAATTTTAAAACTGACAGTTACAAGAAGGGTTTGGGAGGCTGGGCATATTCAGCCAATGGTTAAAGAAAGATGTTTGGTATATTAGTTAGCCGTTGCTAACTGTATTGTATCACTCCTTTTCTTTTTTGTAAATACCTTTTTGTAAAAAAATACACCAAATTAGTGTATTTTCGTGTTATTTCTATTCACTTCTATAATTCTTTATAATCTTTTTCTGTTAAGCGGTAAACCGTCCACTCATCCATAGGTACTGCACCTAATTTTTTATAAAATTCAATACTACTCTTGTTCCAATCAAGGCAACTCCATTCCATTCGCCCGCAGTTCCGCTCTTCTGCAATTTTTGCAAGCTCTTTAAAAAACTGCTTCCCATAGCCTTTTCCCCTGTAAGCGGGGCGCACATATAAGTCTTCTAAATATATACCTGCCCTACCCAAAAAAGTAGAAAAATTATGAAAGAATAAAGCAAACCCTACTGGTGTTTCATCTTCTTCTGCTAAAAGCACTTCTACGTGCTTATCTACAAAAAGTGCTTTGTACATTAGCTCTTCTGTATTTTCCACCAAATGCCCAAGCTTTTCATATTCGGCAAGTTCTTTTATAAAGGCTAAAACCAATGCAATATCTTTTTCCTTAGCAAGCCTGTAATTCACATTATCCATTCTATTAGCTCCATTCATCTTTTGCTGTTTGTGAGCCATATGCGAAGCGCATATTGAATAGTAGATTTATAAGGTTTTTATGATATGGAATAAATTCGCCTATTTCTAATATACCAATAATCTCTTTTTCAGAGGCCCATTTAACTTGCTTTACTTCTTCGGGTTGTAAACGCAAATTGTCTATTTCTATATCTCTTTCTACAAGATAAAAATCATCAAACCCTTTGTCAAAGCTTATAGTTAAATGCGGCCGTATATGTTCAAAGCTTACTTTATATCCAATTTCTTCAAAAAGCTCTCTTTCGGCGGCCTCCTGGCTGGAATCTCCCGAGATTGCACACCCGCCAACAGTTACATCCCACATATTGGGGTAACTATTTTTAAACGGTTGCCGTTGCTGTATCAGCATTTCCCCTTTAAAATTAAATATACACACATGCACTACTATATGATATTCCCCGTTTTCAATCAGGCTCCCTCTTTCTTTTGTTTTGCCTGTTTTCACTCTATCTTCATTGTACATATCCCATATTTCCAAAGTAACACCTTCTCAATATGTTTTCCAAATTATCTATCCAACTAAAAATGTATCATAGAACAGCTTTGCAAAAATACTAATTAACATAACAACTAAAAGCCCTTTAATAAATTTATCGCCTTTTTTCATTGCTAAGTTACTGCCTACATAGTTACCCGCTATATTGCATACAGCCGCTGGCACCATAATAACAAACAGCACATGCCCTGCAATTAAGTAAGAAGCCGCCGCCGCTATATTAGAGGCGAGATTTACAATTTTCGCATTACCGGAAGCCATTATATAATCGTAACCTACAAAGGTAGTATACATAAAAATAAGCATTGTTCCCGTACCCGGGCCTATCATTCCATCATACAAACCAAGTACTACACCTATAATTGCACAAGTTATATACAGCTTTTTGCCTTCCAGTTTTATTTCCTTTTGCTTACCTTTGCCACTAAAGAACAATACAAACACTGCTATTACGGGAAGTATTAATAAGAATATCTTTTTTAGTAAATCTCCCGGTAATCTCAGTGCAATTTGTGTACCCACCAAAGCTGACAGTAGTGAAAACACTGACGAAAACAGTGCCGGTTTTATATCAACAGCTTTATTTTTGTAAAATTGTGCCGCTGCCATTGTTGTACCAAGCGCACTTGCAACTTTGTTTGTTCCATAACACTGGTGCACAGGCAAACCTGTAAGCAAAAATGCAGGCAAAGAAATAAGCCCACCGCCACCCGCAATAGAATCAATAAACCCTGCCATAAAAATAAGCGGGCATACAATTAACAGTATTTGCCATGTAGGCATATAACCACCCCTTTATACTATAAAGTTTAGCACACCATAAAGCAACTTGCAATTGTAATAAGCCACAAAATGCAGTATACTGTACCTATTGAAATTAGGAGGCATAGCATATGGCAAAACCTGTTTTATATATTGTTGTACCTTGCTATAATGAAGAAGAAGTACTGCCCATTACAAGTAAATTATTTGCTGATAAACTTACACAGCTTATGCAAAACGAACATATTGCTGAAAATAGTAAAGTTATGTTCGTTAACGATGGCTCAAAAGATGGTACCTGGCCTTTAATTCAGTCTCTCGCTAAAGAGAATACTCTTTTTTGCGGAGTAAACCTTTCAAGAAACCGCGGACATCAAAATGCTCTTCTTGCAGGGTTGATGACTGCAATGCCCCTTTGTGATATTTCTATTTCCATAGATGCTGATGGGCAAGATGATATAAACGCAATGGATTGCTTCATTAAAGAATATGAAAATGGTGCCGATGTTGTATACGGTGTTCGCTCAAAAAGAGAGCTTGATACGGCTTTCAAAAGAATGTCCGCCCAAATATTCTATAAGCTTCTATCCACAATGGGTGTTGAATCAGTTTATAACCACGCTGACTATCGGCTTATGTCTTCACGGGCACTAAAAGCTCTTTCAGAGTTTGAAGAAGTAAACCTGTTTTTACGTGGTATGGTACCCTTAATAGGCTTTAAAACCGCTGTGTGCGAATACGAAAGAGCTAACCGTATGGCGGGCGAGAGCAAATACCCGCTTAGCAAAATGCTTGCACTTGCGCTTAATGGTATTACAAGCTTGTCAGTAAAGCCTCTTCGCTTAATATCTGCGCTTGGCTTACTCGTATCTTTAGTAAGCTTTCTTGGCATTATTTGGGTTCTTATTACACGCCTTTTCACTGAAAACGCTGTTTCCGGTTGGGCAAGTACAGTTGTTGCAATATTCTTTATGGGTGGTATTCAACTGCTAAGCCTTGGTGTAATAGGCGAATATATAGGCAAAATATATAGCGAAAGCAAGCATCGCCCACGCTTCATTATTGCTGAAACCACCTTTGATGATATAAACAACAATTTGTAATATATCAAACATGTATTACAAATTGTACTACAAGGAACAGTTAAGGAGTAGTTTATGAAAAAATATTTTTCATTTTTTATTTCTCTTGTTTTTTTCTTTACTTTTGTTGCGTGTAAAAGTGAAACTACTACTACTACTACAAAAAGCCCTGATCAAGTAGTAGAAAATGCACTTGTTGCATTGCAAGAGAATGACCAACCGATGATTATAGAATGCTTTGGCATAAATATTTTAGGGCCTGAGGTTCTACCGCCCTCTTTTTCTAACATTTACTTGGCTGCCTTTCAAAAGCTTGAATACAACATTACTTCTTCTTCAGTAAACGGTAATACAGCAACTGTTACCGCTGAGCTAACTGTTGTAAATTTAGAAGCAATTGCTGAGGCATACCTTGATGAAATGGAGAGCACACTCGATGAGGAGGGTTCTCACAATTCGGGAGATGCAGTGTCGGGGTACATTCGGTTAATTCAACGGGAAGATGCTGAAATGTATACTGCAACAGTTACCTTTATATTAGAGAATGTTGATGGGAACTGGTTAATTATATATGATGAGCAAGTGGCAAATGTTTTATTTGGCTTACACTCTCGGGCAGCAACATAACTTATAATAAATACTTAAAAATATGGTATATGCATTATTTTAGAAAAAGAGAGCCCTAGTACAAGGCTCTCTTTTCTTTATATTTTCTTTTTAAATAATTTTCTATTTTTTGTACACAACAACAAGTTCCCCATCAACAAAGCCTACGCCAATACCTTCATATTTTTTAAGAATTTTTGCATACTCTTCGTTTTGCAAGTAATCTTCAACAGCTTTTATCGCTTCATTTAATACTTCTTCCCATGTGGCTTCCTTCTCCCATTCGTATGCAGTTTCTCTTGTTGTAAAAACTTCATCACATGCCCAGTCAGGGTCTTCTTCATCAAAACTGCTAGCTCCTATAAGCTCTACAGACCACTGCCCCTGCCCGTCATCATATAAATTAAAGTTAACCGCTTTTACTTCATTAGGCAATTCATTTTCAAGTATTGTGTTCAGCCATTCTGTGAATAATAATACGTCCATAAGCACTCCTTCTGTTTTTAGCAAAATACCGTATACATTTCATAATATTTTGTAAATATTTTATCACGTTTAGGTAAACTTTACTATTTCTATTTTTACAGTGTGCAAATATTGTAGCATTACTTCTGCATTAATCATTTTTTTGTAAATTGAGGCAATAGACATAATGCAAGCAAGCTCTTTGGCCACTTGTTATAAATATATTTATCATGGTTGGAAATAATTGTTTTCTCATCAATATATTTGTTATAATATCTATAATGAAATGAAGATATGGAGGTAAATTATGGTAGCAAAATCGGAATGTAATGAAGTTAGAGAGCCTATTGTATCATTTGTAATATCACACGGCTACAATGATTACAAATACTCCCTCTGCGAAGAACATGGTGAAGTCTTGCTCTGTGCGTATTATCAGAATCAATATAGCAGCTATAAAACAGTGGATTTAAGCGATGTTACCGTAAACCGGGAAGATATGGAAGAGCTCGGTAAACTATGTGATAAATATCTTACTGATGCAAATTTAGAGAACAATGACGCTAGTAACGATAGTAACATTACAGTAGGCGTTGAAATTGTCTGGGAAAGTGGCAAACGCTTTCAGGCAGCAATAGCACTATGGGAAATCAATGATAATAAAACCGAACTCGTATTCATAGCCCAAATATTATCGTTTTTTGATGGCTTATGTAAACAGTTTGATGAGTGCTATTATGAGGTACCAGCAAGACCTTTTGCCGAAGGAAATATTGTTTCTTTCATCTATAGCGAGGGAATAGGCGGTAACGAGCCCACATCCTATGGATTGCGTTATGACCTGGGTGAACTCTTGTTTGATGCTGACGCCTATATAAACGGCTTTAATACCAATGATAAAGCTGTCGGTTGCGAAGCAGTACAACTAAGAGATGAGCAACTACCCAATGACACTATGAACAAATTCAACTCATTATGTGAGGAATTGAATCTCCGCGAACAGCAGATTCAGTCTGCTTCTGTAACAAAATCTTACATTGACCCGCCTTGGAATGAAAGTCCTGACGTTTTTGATGTAAGACGTTATCTAGCCATTGGCTCCGCAGGCGAAGCTGGTGCTCCCCCATCCTTCACAGCCACCTGGGATAACAAAGCCAATTTTACAATGGATACCTTGTCTGACAGCATGGCGGAAGCTTTGCGAGAATTCTTTCAATCTCTGGTGACTAATATTCGGTCTAAACCTGAAGAAAAGGCACCGAAAGGGAAGGTTGTATCTGTACGGTTGTCACGAATCGTCACTTCGAAAATTGAGAGAGAAGGCGGTGCTATTCCAGAGGATAATTTGAATAGCCGCTATGGGTATTGCTTCCATTTATGGAAGGAGGACGGTGAATTCAACTTTGATGGTTATTGCCTATTCAAAGATTTATATAACGGTAACCTTATGGACAGAAAGTTGAAGTTAGAAAAAACCGCTGCCGCGCAAGAAGACATGGAGTCGCTTCGCAAGATATGCGAGAAAAATTCGTTTTCTGAAAAATGGTATAGTAGTTCGGCAAAAAAGATAGAGAACAAAAATCTCGCTTTTGGACGGCAGGGTGACATAGGGCGTGACCGCCTTGAAGTTATTTGGGAAAATGGGACCCGACTTGACATGAGGCTTTACTACGAAGATGAATATATCGCATCATATGCATTGAAGTCCTATTTCGTAAATTTAGCCGAACGACTGGATAAAACTCTACCCGCTAGCGGAAATGTGGTTTCGTTCCGCCTCAAAGGTGAGTATTCGTCTCAATACGAAGGAGAGCCAAGATTTATTCAAGATATGTTTTCACCCGTGATCTCAAAAGTCGCTATGCCCATGACGCAGGGAATGTCACCGCAACCTGGTACACAACTTGGCAAGAATCAAGCACCCTCTCGCAAAGATGCGGGTTATCTGCTGAGATACGAATACCATATGCGCGAAGTTGATGGAGAATTGCTATTCAGTGCTTATGAAAGTGATCATCCTAGTATTTCGAGCAGGTCAAAATCTATAACAGAATCTACATCCACAATCGAAAATACACATCTTGAAAAACTGCGGGCTTTATGCGAAAAACATGCCTTTGCTGAGGAAATCCAGACTTATCATACACAGCGATGGGAGCACTTTTACATGAGTGATTCCCATCCTACCGACACTCGCCTAAATCCCAATTATGATTTTTTTGAAATTGTTTGGGAAAATGGGGCGCATTGCGATGGGGTGAAGCTTTCAAGGGAATTCCAAGACTTTTTCACCGAAACGGTTAACAATGTTTTCCCCCGAGATATAAACACCAGCAATACCAGTAGTTGGACATGCGTTTGCGGGCATACTGAGAATGAAGGAAAGTTCTGCTCGGAATGCGGAAGGCCGATGCCCCCGCACATAAAATAAATCATTATGCTTCATGACTAAATGGGAAAGGATGGTACAACATTTGTGTTTGCCATCTTTTTCTATTTATACAATTTGCTAATATTACAACATTACTCTTGCTTTAACCATTTTTTATAGGTTGCATCAATACCTATTGCGCCAAGCGGTGCTGTAATAATAATTGAAAGCACTGCAACTGTGAGAACAACTTCACCGCATGGTAACCCCATTGCAAGCGGTATTCCTCCAATTGCCGCCTGTACTGTCGCCTTAGGTATATATGCTACCATACAAAACAATTTTTCTTGCTTTGTAAGCTTTGTAAACAAAAGGCAAACCCATACACCAACCAAACGAAAACACAGAACTAATAATAAAAGGGTTACTGCTTTCCCGCCTGCTTTAAATGCGAATTCAACATTTACTGTTGCCCCAACAAGCACAAAAAGTATTATTTCTGCCGCTACCCATAATTTCGAAAATTTGTTAGACAATCTATATGCCAAAACCTCATAATATTTAAGCAAACCGGCTCCAATAGCTATAACGGCAAGTAGCCCCGAAAAGGGCACCATATTTTCTATTATTTTTTCAAGTTCTATCAGCAAAAAAGATATGCTAAGTAAAACAACCACTTTTACGGAATCTCTCACACGTATTTTTCTAAAAAACGCACATAATATTCTACTTAAAAATATCCCTGTAACAACACCAAATATAATTGAAAGAGGTATTTTTGCAAAAGTTAATGCTGTTATATTTCCACCGCTAGCTGTTGATACAAAAGATGTAAATAGCACAATTACAAAAACATCATCAGCCGAAGCCCCTGCCATAATAAGTTGAGGAATACCTTGTTTTGCACCATAACCATCTTCTACTAGTTTAACCATACGTGGTACTACCACCGCCGGCGAAACAGCCGCAACAACACTTCCCATAATTGCTGCTTCCAAAACAGAAATACCTAATAATTTAGGTGCAATTAACATCATTCCACAAATTTCAAAACAGGCGGGAACAAAGCACATAAATACTGCAGAGAGTCCTACTTTTTTTAAGTCTGATACATTTAATGTAAGCCCCGCTTTCATCAATATCACCACTAATGCAAGCAAGCGCAACTCTGCAGAGATGGCAAGAATACTTTCATCCAACAAGTTTAAGGTATACGGCCCAAGTATCACGCCGACCGCAAGCATACCAAGCAACCCAGGCAAAGAAGCTTTTCGAAAAACACTCTCAAAAAATAAGCCACAAATAAAAACAAGTGCAAGGCTGGTTAACATAATATACATTCTCCTTTTTTAGGGCACAAAAAAGCTGATTACCCTGCAATAATGCAGAAGTCATCAGCTTTTGAAAGCGGTTTTGGTTACCCTAGGGAGAACTTCATTCCCGTTAATATTAAAAATGGAGCAGGTGATGGGAATCGAACCCACACGACCAGCTTGGAAGGCTGGAGTTCTACCACTAAACTACACCTGCATGCTCGCCGCCAATTTGGCGACGAATGTTATTATACAAGATTCGGAACGTACTTGTCAATAGAAGCTGAAATGAGCATAATACTACCCTCAACAGCATCTATTTTTATTGTGTCTATTACTCTGCCTGAAAGTATTGTCTCTGCAATTTGGTCTTCTACCTCCTTGCGAATTACCCTGCGTAAATCTCTTGCGCCGAACTTACCGCCGCTTGCTTTTTCGCATAGTAATGTAAGAGCTTCATCCGTCCAAGAAAGTACAATATGTTTTTCCAGTAATGGTTGTTTATATTCGCTAAGCATAAGTGCCGCAATTTTCTTAAGGCTCTCATCTGTCAGCGGGTTAAATGAAATCACTTCATCAACACGGCTTAAAAACTCAGGGCGCAAAAAGTCTGAAAGACCTTTCATTGCTTTTTCTTTTGAGATTTCTTGCGGTGCTTTATTATAGCCAACAATAGCACTTTTATCTGCGCTACCTGCGTTAGAAGTCATTGCAATTACAGTATTTTCGAAGCTAACAGTGCGCCCTTGTGCATCTGTAATTTTACCTTCATCCAATATTTGAAGAAGAATATTCATAACGTCTGGGTGGGCTTTCTCTATTTCATCAAACAGCACTACTGAATACGGTTTCCTACGTACTTTTTCGGTAAGCTGTCCCGCTTCATCATACCCTACATACCCCGGAGGTGAGCCAATTAAACGGCTAACAGCATGCTTTTCCATAAACTCTGACATATCAAGTCTAATCAACGGGTCAACTGAATCAAACAGTTGATATGCAAGTTGTTTTACAAGTTCTGTTTTGCCTACCCCAGTGGGCCCCACAAAAATAAAACTCGCCGGGCGCCTACGCCCGCTTATTCCCGCCCTATTGCGCTTAATAGCTTTTGCA
>JGI994J12354_10004307_pt1 | contig 12841 bp, 12 predicted proteins | sample IntmicLarv3ML3BL_FD_12354 | JGI IMG/M metagenome (IMG submission 12354)
TGAACTGGATGAGGCGGCGGCACTCCTCGTGGCACTTTTCGATGGCGGTCAGCATCATGTCGTCGGGGAACTCGTCGGCCCCGGCTTCAATCATGACAACCTTGTCGGCGCTGGCGGCCACAGTCAGGTGCAGCTGGCTCTTGGCCTTCTGCTCGCTGGTGGGGCACAGGATATACTCGCCGTCGGCGTAGCCCATCTGGATGCCCACGATGGGGCCCTTCCAGGGGATGTCGCTGACGCTGAGGGCGATGCTGGCGCCAATCATGCCGGCCACCTCGGAGGAATTGTCATAATCGACCGCCATGACGGTGCACATGATGTTGACATCGTTGCGCATATCGCTGGGGAAGAAGGGGCGAATCTGACGGTCGATGAGGCGGGAGGTCAAAATGGCCTTCTCGCCGGGACGGCCCTCGCGGCGCATAAAGCTGCCGGGAATGCGGCCGACGGCGTAAAGCTTCTCCTCGAAGTCGACGCCCAGGGGGAAGAAGTCGATGCCGTCCCGGGGACGGTCACTCATGACGGCGGTGGTGAGCACCGTGGTGTCTCCGAAGGAGACCATGGCGGCGCCGCTGGCCAGCCCGGCCACCTTGCCCAGCTCAACCTTGAGGGGGCGTCCGGCCAAGGTCGTCTCGTACACGCGATGGTTGGGGAATGTCATGTGCTGCATAGTGTGCTTCCTTTCTGTTGGCTCCCCGCACGGGCCGTCCTTTAGCAAATAAGCAAAACACGGCGTTCGTGCTGTGCTTGGCTTAGTTGCTAAAAGGCATTACCAGTGCGGGGAATGTTTATGTTGATAACATAAGGGGGCTTGGTAAGCAAGGCTCACCAAACCCCCTGTTGTCATCCTTACTTTCTCAGGCCGAGCTTGGCAATCAGGGCGCGATAGCGCGTGACGTCGGTGTTCTGCAGATAGGCCAGAAGCTTACGACGCTTGCCGACCATCTTGAGCAGGCCGCGCTGACTGTGCTTGTCCTTTTTATGGATCTTCATGTGCTCGGTCAGCTCGTTGATGCGGGCCGTCAGAATGGCAACCTGCACCTCGGGAGAACCGGTGTCGGTCTCGTGGGTGCGATTGTCCTCGATAACAGCAGTCTTTTTCTCTTTGAGGATCATGGCGTTTACCTCCTTATTGGATTTTGCCCGGAATGTCAGGCAATAAACCTCGTGCCCGGGTAAAGGGTGGAGGTAATCCTCCCAAAACTCAGCGCACAGGCATCAAGAAGTATGATAGCAGATTCACCCCGAAAATGCAAGCATTTTCGGGGTGAGCGGAAAAATAGGGTTTTTCCCATCCTTCACAATGCTGTCATTGAATACCGATAGAATAAATGGTAAAATATTATGATAGTATCGTTTTCCCCTTTTGAGGAGTTTTTTATGAAGCAAGTCCGTCAGGCCATCGCATCCTACTTCAAGCGCGCAGACTGGGCGCTGCTGCTCTTTGCCCTGCTTGTGGCCGGGTTTGGCCTGGTGGTCATCTACGGGGCCAGCCGGCCCTTGGAGGACCCCGACCGGTATATGAAGATTCAGGCGCTGGGCATCGCCCTGGGCAGCGTCGGCTTTGTGCTGGCCTCGCTTTTGGATTTGCGGCGTTTCCCCAAGCTGTGGATTGTCTTCTTCTTCCTCAACATCGCCTTTCAGCTGTCGCTGCAATTTTTCGGCAAGGCCGACAACACGGGCAACAAAAGCTGGATTCCCCTGGTGGCCGGCATCAACATCCAGCCCGGAGAGGTGGGCAAGATGATTTTCATCTACACCCTGGGCAGCCACATGAATGCCCTGCGGGACAAGCTCAACCACCCCTTTTCAATCATCCAGCTGGCCGCCCATATGGGCATCACCACCGTGGCCGTCTTCGTCATCTCCAAGGATATGGGCGTGGCCCTCACCTACCCTATCATCTTTCTCGTGATGCTCTTTGCCGGCGGGGTCAACCTGCTGTGGCTGCTGGCCGGAACCGGCGCCGCCGGGCTGCTGGCCTGGCCGCTGTGGAACTCCATGAGTGTGCTCCAGCAGGAGCGCATTTTGGTCGTCTTTGACCCCACCATCTCGGCGGCCATGGCCTGGCACGCCGACCAGAGCATCGACGCCATCCAGCGCGGCGGGATGTACGGCGTGGGACTGCTGGGGGGCAAGCATTTTGTCAACAACCACAACGATTTTATCTTCTCCACCACCTGCGAGCGCTTTGGCTTTGTGGGCGGGGCGTTGCTCATTGCCCTGCTCACCCTGCTCGTCTTCCGGATTTTCTACGGCGCTGTCCGGTCGGATGACCTGTTCGGCAAGGTTTTGTGCATGGGTGTGGCCGGGATGTTTATGTTCCAAATTCTCATCAACATCGGCATGTGCCTGCGCATCATGCCGGTCATCGGCCTGACCCTGCCGCTGGTCAGCTACGGCGGCTCGTCGGTGATGACGACCATCGCGTCGCTGGGCTTTGTGGCCGGGGTGCGGATGTATCGCAAGCCGCAATGGATACGGAATACGGAGTAGGCCGCCTTTGACCGTGTAGGGCGCGACTTCCCAGACGCGCCGCCGCCCGCGTAGCACAAACCCGTAGGGGCGAACCTTGTGTTCGCCCGCCGTGGTTTGCGCGAGGCCAAGGGTGCGGGCAGACACAAGGTCTGCCCCTACGAAACCCTGCACCTCCCATGTAAGGAAAAATTAAGACTTTCATCCACTCCCCCTTTAGGTTTATCCGATACAATACCCTCATGCTCTTTGAAAGGAAGGTCTCGCTGCTATGCAGGAAGCTCCCGCCGCCACCGTGCTGGTGGTCGATGATGACCGCGAAATTGCCGGTGCCATCCAAAAGCTGCTGTCCCGGGAGGGCTACAGCGTGCTGGTGGCCTACGACGGCCTGGAGGCCCTGGATATGCTCACCCAAAACCGCGTCCAGCTCATTCTGCTCGACGTCATGATGCCGCGCATGGACGGCCTTTCGGCCACCCTGCAAATCCGCCAGAGCCGCAACATCCCCATCATCATCCTGTCGGCCAAAAGCGAGGACAGCGATAAGGTGCTGGGGCTTTCCATGGGGGCCGACGACTATGTCACCAAGCCCTTCAACCCGCCCGAGCTTATCGCCCGGGTGCGGTCGCAGCTGCGGCGGTATATGCTTCTGGGCGATGTGACGGCCGAGCAGCGCACCTCTCAGCTGACCAGCGGCGGCCTGAGCCTCGACATGGAGGCCAAGCAGCTGCTGGTGGACGGCGAGCCGACCCGGCTGACGGCCACCGAGTACCGCATTGTCGAGCTGCTGATGCAGCACATGGGACGAGTTTTCTCGGCGGAGGAGATTTACGAGCGGGTGTGGAACGAGGAGGCCTTTGCCGTGGAAAACACGGTGATGGTACACATCCGCCGCATCCGGGAGAAAATCGAGATCAATCCCAAGGAGCCAAAATATCTAAAGGTGGTGTGGGGAATTGGATACAAAATCGAAAAGATATAGGCGGGCGCCCTTCCTCAAGGGGCTGGCCTTTGTGCTGGCCTGCCTGTGCCTGTGCACGGTGGTCTACACGACGCTGACCCTTTTTAACCAGGCGGGCGGCCTGGCCGGCGAGTTTTACTATGGCCTGGACAACGCCTATGACGCCGCCATGCAGCAGCATTACATCAGCAGCAACGCCCACGCCCAGGAGGTCAGCCGGGTGACCTATACCATCATCGACATCCTGGCCAACCGGAGCATGACCGACGAGCAAAACACCTACCTGGGCTCGCGGGTGTGGTACTATGGCGAGATGACCCCCGGCCAGGGGGATACCTTCGAGCCCATCGCCTTCTCCAATGTCGAGGGCGGGCACAGCCTGGAGGAGATTGCCGCGCTCTCGAGCCACTGCTACGCCTACGAGCGGGGCTCGATTCAGACAGCCCCCGGCCAAACCCGCTGGGTTCACCAGAGCATCGATGGCCGGTTCACCCTCTACATCGGCTTCCAGCCGGCCTACATCTCGGCCCGGCAGCATCAGTGGGATGCGCTGCGCGAGGCCCTCATCCCCTCGGCGTGGACGGTGGGCGGCTGCTTGGTGCTCTATCTGCTGCTCTCCCTCTACCTCACCTTGGTAACCGGGCGCAAGGGCGGCAGCGAGGAGCTGCACCTGTCGCGGCTCGACAGCATCTACAGCGATTTTTTGGTGCTGCTCCTCCTGGGCTTTATCGGGGCCTGGGCCGGGCTTGGGGTGCTGGTTTATGACAACTTCTCCTACGGCGGCTTCACCATCGAGACGGCAACGATTTTTTACGTCATCCTCACCGCCCTGTGCGTGCCCATGATTTTGGCCCTGTGGCTCTCTCTGGTACGCAAAATCAAGGCGCGCAAGCTGCTGCGCCACACGCTGATTTGGACTGTTGTCGGCGGCATCGGGCGGCTGATTGCCGGCTTCTTCCGCCTCATCGGACGGTTTTTCGCAGGACTGTTCTCCAACCGCCACCTGCGGGGCTATCCCTTTGCCAAGGCCCTCTTTTTGCGGCAGACCCTATTCATCTGCCTGTCGTGCTTTATGGTCTTCCTCTTCTGCATCGCCCTATGGAATTACGAGCCGGGGCCGGCCATTCTGTTCATTTTCATCGAGCTTGCGCTGGTTTTTTACTACATCTGGGCCAACAACAAGACCTTCCAGGACATGGAGAAAATCTGCGACCAGGCCTTTGAAATCTACCAGGGCAACATGGAGTACGACCCCGGACTGCCTGATGAGAGCCAGCTGGCCGAGACCTCCCGCCATCTCCTCGAGGTGGGCAGCGGCATGGAGAAGGCCATGCGGCAGCAGCTTGCCAGCGAGCGCATGAAGATTGCTTTGGTCACCAATGTCTCCCACGACCTCAAGACGCCCCTGACCTCCATCATCGGCTACATCGACCTGCTGCAGCGGGACGAGGCGCTCTCCCCCGAGAGCCGCGACTATGTGGCCATCCTGGCCAGCAAGTCCCAGCGGCTCAAGACCATCATCGACGACCTCTTCGACCTGGCCAAGACGACCAGCGGCGACGACAGCGGCCTGACCCTTGAGGTACTCGACCTCAAACGCCTCACCGAGCAGACCCTGGCCGACATGGACGACAAAATCGAGCGCTCGGGCCGGGCGGTGCGCACCGAGCTGCCCGAGCTGCCCGTCTTCGTCCGGGCTGACGGGCGCAAGCTCTACCGCATCCTGCAGAATATTTTGGACAACGCACTCAAGTATTCCCTGGCGGGCACCCGCATCTATGTCAGCCTGAGCGCCGCCGGCCACCACGCCCGGATGGTCATCAAGAACACGGCCAGCTATGAGATGGACTTCACCGCCGAGGAAATCCTCGAGCGCTTTGTGCGGGGCGACCGCTCGCGCTCCACCGAGGGCAGCGGCCTGGGGCTTTCCATCGCCGAGGGCTTCACCAAGGCCCTGGGCGGCGATTTGAAGGTGGGCATCGACGGCGACCAGTTCAGGGTCGAGCTGACCTTCGCCATCAGCGCCCCGCCCCGCCCCGAGGGCGAGGACAAGAGCGATTCCGAGGACGAGGCCCCGCTGCCGAGCACCCTGCGCGAGCGGATGGATTTGCTCAAGGGCAAGCTCTACAAGCCGGTCTCTGTCGTCCCTGTGCGGGTCATCGAGGCGCCCGTGGCGCCTCCGGAACCCGAACCGGAACCCGAACCTGAACCCACACCCGAGCCGCCTCCCGAGCCGGAAAAACCCGTCGAGCTGCGCGACCTGGAGGACATCTTGGACACCCTGGATGTGGATGAACCCATCGAGAACGAGGACGAGCCTGAGTAATTAACCGCACCCCCCGAGGCATCGCCTCAGGGGGTGTTTGTTTGCCCATAGTTCCCCCTCCCTTCAGGGAGAAAGGGGTCCGGGTCTTCGGCTATGCCGAAGACCCAGGGGGCGGGCGAATCTCCACAAATTCTTGATGCTATCTTAATGCCCCCTCTCTGGATTAATACCGGGCTTTCCTATATAATATTTTGTGTATAAGTGCGTCTGTTCGGTTTAATGCGACAAAATGCCGCCCTTATGCCAATCCTCCCGTGAAAGGATTCATTTATGGATATATTCGGTATCATCGGCCTGCTCCTCGGCTTTGTCTCGCTCATCGTCGGCATGTACCTCAAGCATGTGCCCTTCTCGGCCCTCAACAATCCGGCGGCCTTTTTCATCATTTTGGTGGGCACGGTGGCCGCCGTCATCATCGCCACCCCGGGCAACGAGCTCAAGAATGTGGGCAAAATCTTTGGCGTCATGTTCGGCAAAACCAAGTACATCAAGCCCGAGGAGGCCGTGGCCAAGGTACTCGAAATGGCCGAGACCTCCCGCAAAAACGGCATCCTCTCCCTGGAGGGGCAGATTGCCAGCGAGAGCGACCCCTTCATCATCCACGGCATCAATCTGCTGATGGACGGCGCCAACAGCGACCAGATTTACACCTCCCTGGGCGAGGACATCTCGGCCATGGAGGGCCGCCACGCCGCCGGATCGCAGATTTTCACCCAGGCCGGCACCTACGCCCCCACCTTGGGCGTGCTGGGCGCCGTCTTCGGCCTCATCGCAGCCCTGGCCGATTTGAGCGACATCGACGCCCTGGGCCACGCCATCTCGGCCGCCTTTGTGGCCACCCTGCTCGGTATCTTCACCGGCTATGTGCTGTGGCACCCCATGGCCAACCGCCTCAAGCGCAAATCCCGCCAGGAGGTGCTGGTCAAGACCATCTTTATGGAAGGCTTCACCGGCATCTGCATGGGCACCAACCCCAAGATTTTGAAGGACGACCTGCTCAACTACATCCCCGCCAGCCAGAGGGCCAAGGTCAAGGGAGGCGAGTAGCATGGCGCGGCACAAGAAGCATCCGCCCCACGAGGAGCATGCCGACGAGAGTTGGCTGGTTCCCTATGCCGACCTGCTGACGCTGCTTCTGGCCCTGTTCATCGTGCTGTTTGCCACCGCCACCCCCGACGAGAGCAAGTACGAGGAGGTCATTCAGGCCCTCTATCAGGCCTTCGGCGGACAGATACCCGATACGGTGGCGGAGATTCCCGACGATTTTGAAATTTTCATCCCCACCAACCCCGATGGCACCCCCAAGCCCACCGAGCCAACCGACGACACCACCAACCCCGACGGCACCGGTGGCGAGGGCGACGGCACCGGCAAGGGCATCGGCTCGCTGATGACCGCTTTGGACGAGTATGTTCATGCCAACAATCTTGAGAGCTCGGTGTCGGTCGACCCCCTGGGCGAGAACATCTTGGTCACCCTCAAAAACGACGTCTGCTTTGAGTCGGGCAGCAAGCAGGTGACCAACGACATGAAGGCCAAGCTCTCGATTCTGGCTCAGATTCTCCGGGAAAATCAGGACGCCGAGTTCCCCTTCGAGATCATCGTGGCCGGCCACACTGACAATGTCCCCATGAAAACCCCCGGCTACACCAACTGGGATTTAAGTGTCGACCGCGCCCTCGAGTGCATGCGCCTGCTTATCAACGACACCGGCCTCGACCCCGCCCACTTCAGCGTGCGCGGCTATGGCGAGCTCCAGCCGGTGGACACCAACGACACCGCCGAGGGGCGCTTGCGCAACCGCCGGGTCGAGGTGCTCATCTCTCAGCCCAAGATTGTCGAAGAGGACGTCGAGAGCTAGGCACGGTACATTTCGCGGCATAATTTTAAGGTTTTCGGCAATTCCGGCGATTTTTCGGCGGAATTGTAACCTTTTTGCGCGCAACCATGATTTCTCGCGGGCGCAGGTACGGTTTCCTGACAGATTTTTGAACGTTTTGTAACATCTTTCTATGCGCGGTTTGAATAAAGGTGTATAATTATTGACAATGCAGTGTGTGTGGCGAAGGGCGGAAAGTTGCGTAGCAACTTTACCGTGCTTGCACGGCGTAGCTGCAAGCACAGGGGCATATTGTAAGGGAATTAGGGATACGTTTTTTATGTTCTTGGGGGAGGATATGCCCCTACAGGGCATATCCTCCCCCAAACCCCCCTCTTTTTTAGGAGCACATCCTCCCCACGACGGGATTTATGATAAGGCAGGTGAAGGCAACCGTGCTCGATCATGTTTTTGAGAAGATGGACCGCATTGTGGTTTTCTCCCTCGACATCTTCGGCTTCAAGCTGGAAATCGGCAACACCATCTATGTCTCGTGGATTATCATGGCCGCCCTCATTTTGATTGCCGCCATCATCACACGGGGGCTTTCGGTAGAAAAGCCGGGCAAGCTGCAAATTGTGGCCGAGATGCTGGTGGGCTTTGTCAACAACCTGTGCAAGGGGGCCATTCACCATCACTGGCGGCCCTTTGTGCCCTTTGTGGGCACCTTGCTGCTCTTCATCGGCAGTATGAATATCATCACCATTTTCAACTTCTTCCCCGGGGTGCACCTCTATCCCCCCACCAAGGATATCAACATCACCGGCGCTCTGGCCATATGCAGCCTGGTGGTCACCATTTATGCCTCCTTCCGGTACTTGGGCGTCAAGGGCTGGGCCAAGTCTTTGGTCAGCCCCATGCCGGTGATGCTGCCCTTTAAGCTGCTGGAATATGTCACCAAGCCGCTCTCCCTCGCGCTGAGGCTTTTTGGCAATGTCTTCGCGGCCTTCCTCATCATGGAGCTGCTCATGAGCTTCGTCCCCTTTGTGGGCGCGCCCTTCTCGGCGTATTTTGATCTCTTTGACGGTATTCTCCAAGCCTATATTTTTGTGTACCTGACCACCATTTACATCGGAGAAGCCGTGGAAGAGCCCGAATAGAAAAAGCACTGAAAAGACATTAAAACAATGACATTGGAGGAAGTATCATGGAATCAATCGCAATGGCCGCCGCAGTTTCGGTTCTCACCGCCGTAGGCGCATCCTTTGGCGTGGCAATTTGCGCCAGCAAGGGCGCTGAAGCCATCGCCCGGCAGCCCGAAAAAGAGAGCGGCATCCGCAGCCTGTCCTTCCTGGGCATGGTGCTGTGCGAAGCCTGCGCCATCTATGGCCTGCTGGTCGCCCTCATGCTGTTCTCCAAGATTTAGCGCTGGCGCTAAAAATCTAAACCCAGGTGGGGGGATTTAACCCGTGAACCTATTCAGCTTCCACATACCTGAGTGGATTTTTGTCGCTGTCAACCTCTTCATCCTGATTTTTGCCATGAAGAAGCTCCTCTGGGGCCCGGTGAGCAAGATTCTGGATGCCCGGCAGGCCATTGTGGCCCAGGGGTTGGCCGACGCCGAGCTGGCTGCCGAGGCCCGCGTCAACCAGGACCATGACTATGAGGACTTTCTGGCCAGCATGGAGCGCGAGACGGCCGAGCAAATGAAGCAGGCCCGTATCCGCGCCGGCCGGGAGTACGACCGCATTGTCTCGGAGGCCGAGGAGCGCTCACGCAAGATCATCGCGGGCGCCCACGCCCAAGCCGAGCAGGAGCTGGCCTCCACCATTTCGGCGGCAAAAACCGAAATCATCACCCTCTCCTTGGAGGCGGCCGGCATGCTCATGGCCACCAACATGGACAGTGAGGGCAACCGCAACCTCGTCGAGAGCTTTCTGGCCGAGAAGGACGTGGGGGCATGAGGCCGGCTGAGGGCTTCGCCCGGGCGCTTTTTAGTGCTGCCCAGCAGTGCGAGGCCATCGAGACGGTACACCGCGAGCTCGGCCCCATCGCCGAGGTCATGAGTACCCTCCCCGAGTTCTTTTTCAGCCCCGAGGTATCGGCCAATGAGATGGCCGCGGTGCTTGAGGGCGCCCTGGCGGGCAAGGCCGACCCATTGACCTTGGCCTTTCTTGTTATGCTGGCGCGCCGCCGGCGGATGAAGCTGCTGCCCGAGTGCTGCGTCCACTTCGAGACCATGGTGCGTAAGCACCTCGCTCTGGCCACCGTCAAGCTGTCCATCCCCTACGAGCCGGATACCGCCATGCTGGACGGCATTTTGGATTTCCTCACAGGGCGCGGGCTCATCCCGGAGGCCGCCCGAAGGACGGCCAAGGTCGAGGTGACGGTGGACAGCGCCCTCATGGGCGGGTTCATCGCCGAGCAGGGTGAGCACTCCATCGACCTCTCCCTGCGCAGCAAGCTGCAGACCCTGCACAAGAATAAGCTGGTGATGTGAGGGGTGCGGGCAGACACAAGGTCTGCCCCTACGGTTACTCCGCCCGAAGGCCCCTGCGTAGGGGCGAACCTTGTGTTCGCCCATTGTTCCTGCGACGCTCTTAAAGAAATTAGGTGACATAATTATGGGAATCGACATTCACGAAATCAGTAATGCTCTGCTGGCGCAAATACGCCAGGTTTCCGAGGAGCGCAATCTGGACGAGGTGGGCACCGTCATCACGGTGGGCGACGGCATTGCTCGCATCCACGGCCTGTGGGGCTGCATGAGCGGCGAGCTCCTCGAGTTCGAGAGCGGCGACATGGGCATGGCTCTCAACCTCGAGGACGACAATGTCGGCTGCGTGCTCTTTTCCGAGGGCCTGGATGTCAGCGAGGGAACCCGCGTCCGCCGCACCAAGATGACCACTCAGGTGCCTGTGGGCGACGCCCTTCTGGGCCGCGTGGTCTCGCCTCTGGCCGAGCCCCTGGACGGCGGCGGCCCCATCATCACCGAGCGCAGCCGCCCCGTTGAGGTGGTGGCCTCGGGCGTTACGGCCCGCCAGCCGGTGAATCAGCCGCTGCAAACCGGCCTGTTGGCCATCGACAGCATGATTCCCATTGGCCGGGGCCAGCGCCAGCTCATCATTGGCGACCGCCAGACCGGCAAGACGGCCATCGCCGTCGACGCCATCATCAACCAGCGGGACAGCGGCGTGCTGTGTATTTACGTTGCCATCGGCCAGAAGGCCTCGGTGGTGGCCGGCATCGTCAACACCCTGGAAAAGCACGGCGCCATGAAGAACACCATCGTGGTGGCCTCGACCTCCAGCGACCCCGCGCCGCTGCAGTATCTGGCCCCCTACGCCGCCTGCGCCATGGCCGAGGAGTTCATGTACGCCCAGCACAAGGATGTGCTCATCGTCTACGACGACCTCTCCAAGCACGCGGTGGCCTACCGCACCATGTCGCTGCTGCTCAAGCGGCCCCCGGGCCGCGAGGCCTACCCCGGCGATGTTTTCTACCTGCACTCCCGCCTCCTTGAGCGGGCCGCACGGCTTTCTGATGACCTGGGCGGCGGCTCGATCACCGCGCTGCCCATCATCGAGACCCTGGCCGGCGATATTTCGGCCTACATCCCCACCAATGTCATCTCGATTACCGACGGGCAGATATTCCTCGAGAGCGAGCTCTTCTTCTCGGGCTTCCGTCCGGCCGTCAACGTCGGCCTTTCGGTCTCCCGCGTGGGCGGCGCCGCCCAGACCAAGGCCATGAAGAAAATGGCCGCCTCTCTGCGCATCGAGCTGGCCCAGTACCGCGAGCTGCAGGTCTTCTCGCAGCTGGGCTCGGATTTGGATAAATCGACCCAAAACCGCCTGACCCAGGGCGCCCGCCTCATGGACACCCTCAAGCAAAAGCAGTACACCCCCATGACCCTGGAGGAGCAGGTGGCCACCCTCTTTGTGGCCAAGAATCGCTATCTCCATGACGTGGCTTTCTACGATGTGGCCCGGTTTAATCAGGGCTTTATCGCCTATCTGCAGGAGAACAATCCTCAGGTGCTCGAAACCATTCGCGATACAAGGGATTACTCCGACGACACCGACGCCTCCCTGCGTGCGGCGGCGGATGCGTATAAGGAAGGGTTTAAGCCTTCTAATCTGTAACGCACACGCCCTTCGTAGGGCGTGACGACCTCGGCACGCCGCTGCCCAAGGTCAAGGACGAGGGCATTTGTAAGGGGTTAAATGTAACGTTTTTTTAATTCTTGGGGAGGGGATGACCCTCCGGGTCATCCCCTCCCCAAACCCCCTCCCATAGGGGCCCAAGTCCCCGCCATCCCCACATCACGCATCAGGAGGCGTATGCTGTGAATCAGGACATCCAAAACCGCATGAAGAGCATCCGGCAGACGGTGCAAATCAGCAGCGCCCAAAAGGTGATTGCCGCCTCGAGCATTGGCCGGGCCCGGCGCATGCTCGAGAGCAGCCGGCCCTACCATAACCGCATCCGCAAGGCCATCTCCGAGGCCCTGGCCTGCTGCCCCGAGGACACCAGCCGCTATTTCACCGAGCGGCCCGTGGAGCATGGCCGCCGCGGCGTGCTCATTCTGGCGGCCAACAAAGGGCTATCCGGCGGATACGGCGGCAACCTCATCCGCTTTGCCACCGAGAGCCTGCGGCGCGACCCGGCCACCCATCTGGCTGTTTTGGGCCGCCTGGGCGCCGCCCAGATGACCCAGCAGGGCTACACGATTGACCCCAAGTTCGACCATCCTCTCGACCCGCCCTCCCTCTTCACCGCGCGGGAGCTGGCCGAGGAGCTGACCCAGCTCTTTGAGGCGGACAAGGCCGACTATTACGATGTCATCTACACCGAGTTCATCTCCACCGTCCGCCTGCGGCCCGTGGAGACGCGGCTCTTTCCCCTCAGCCCCAGCCTGTTCCCGCTCCCCTTCGCGCCCCGGGTGCAGCAGGGCAATATGATTTTCGAGCCCGAGCCCGAGGCCGTGCTGCAAAGCCTCCTGCTCAAGTACACCAAGGGCTTCCTCTACGGCTGTTTGGTTCACGCCTGGGTCAGCGAGCTGGCCTCCCGCATGACAGCCATGGACAGCGCGGTGCGCAACGGGAACGAAATGCTCGACGCCCTCTCCCTGGAGTTCAACCGGAGCCGCCAGGCGGGCATCACTCAGGAGATTACAGAAATCGTCGCCGGCGCAACCGCCATGAGCAGCCGGGATTGACAGACTGGCAGAAAGCAGGGTATTCACCATGACAGACTT
>JGI994J12354_10004308_pt1 | contig 12840 bp, 12 predicted proteins | sample IntmicLarv3ML3BL_FD_12354 | JGI IMG/M metagenome (IMG submission 12354)
TCCGTGAACATCACATTCTCTCATCATGTAATTCACCTATGAGCTTGATCTCTCCGCAGCTTTCACCGTGTTCTCCATCAACATACATATGGTCATCGGTCCGACCCCGCCCGGAACGGGCGTGATGGCTGCTGTCTTCTCTTTCACATTCTCGAAATCCACATCTCCCACGAGCCTGGATCCCTTCGGGTGCGTCGGATCGTCGATCCTGTTGGTACCTACGTCGATAACAACTGCACCGTCCTTTATCATATCCTTCGTGATGAATCTCGGTCTTCCGATGGCTGCTATCACAATATCAGCATTCTTCACCACATTTCCGATATCCTTCGTTCTGGAATGGGCCACCGTAACGGTAGCATCTCCCCCGGGACCTTTCTGCATCAGCATCGCGGCCATCGGCTTCCCGACGATATTGCTCCTTCCGATCACGACCACATTCTTCCCTGCGGTCTCGATACCGGAGCGTATCAGCATCTGCTGAACGCCTGCAGGAGTGGCGGGCATGAATACCGGCTCTCCTATCAGCACGCGGCCGACGTTCTCCGGATGGAAACAATCCACATCCTTTTTCGGATCGATGGTGTTTATGACCTTACTTTCATCCATCCCTTTCGGAAGAGGCAGCTGAACAAGGATCCCATGTATCTTCCTGTCGCTGTTCAGTTCTTCGACCTTTGCGATGAGGTCCCTTTCTGACGTATCCTTTTCAAGAACGATCGTGACGGAATGCATCCCCAGTTCTTCGCACTTCTTGCCCTTCATTCTTACGTACACTTGAGAAGCAGGATCCTCACCTACAAGTATCACCGCCAACCCGGGAACGATGCCTTTTTTCTTCAGGACGCCGATTCGTGATGTCAGTTCTTCGTATATCTGCGAGGATACCTCACTGCCGCTTATCAGTTTGAATGTCAGGCTATCACTGTCCGAGCATTACGCGGTGCGTATATATCCTTTTACAGGTCTCCTCTGTATTTAAGGGCTGTCATCAACGTCCGTGATATTCGGTGACATCGCTGAAAGATCATATCAAAGAGCACATCTCTACAAACTTGAAACCATTGTCCAAAAGTGAGTGAATGATATGTGCCAGATGTTCTTTGTTCTTTGTTATTTCCTTGGCATCCATAAGCCCGCGTCCGCGAGTTTCGGTCATGTGCCAAGTGTGTGTTGCGAATACGAAAATGCTGTTCTTCATTGCAAGCTCCACATAATCATCTGGTGAACGGGTACCTTCATGCATCGGCCATAGGTATGCTGCTATCTTTCTGCCGTTTGCATCGATGCCTTGCGAAACCGGTATCTCGGTCATTCCTTTGATCTCGGTCACAGTGTTCCCGTAGGATGACGAATCATATTCCACGCCGAGTTCCTTCAGCAGCGGGAACGAACGTTCGTCGTACTTCATGAACGGTGCGCGGAATCCCTTCGGCCTCTTTCCTGTTATCCTGGTGATCGTATCGAAAGCGTTTCCGAACATCACTTCCATCTCATCTTCATTCATCAGCGTGATGTCCTCGTGATCCACGCCGTGAATTGCGATCTCGTTCCCGCAGATGCTTTCGAATGCCTTCGTTCTCGATAATGTTGTGGATTCAGCGAAGAATGTCGCTTTGATCCCGGTCTCGTCGAGAACATCCTGGATCGCCGCCGCACCTTTTTCCGATGACGAGAACCGCGGAGCGGTTCCTTTCCCTGTGTCCAACGATCCTGCCTTGTTGCCTCCGTCCAAGAAATTAACGTCTCGGTCGAGATCGACGGTAAAGCAGGCCCTCATGTTACGCGGAATATTTGCAATCATTTAACTTTTGGTCTTGCTTTTGATCCTATGATATTCTTATATGCTATAATGAATTCACCAAAGGAGTAATAAAATGTATATTTCTGAACAATCTTTAAATAAAGGCTCTCTATAAGTTCTTTCCCGGAGGCAGGAATATGATAATCGGTGAACAAAAACCATTGCAGGAGATCCTTTCGCTGATCGAAGAGCTCAGCGGCAGCAAGGTTCTCGTCATTGGCTGCGATTCATGCGTATCCGTGTGTCTTGCCGGCGGCAAGGATGAGGTTGACGTTCTTGTCAACGATATACAATTACATTCATCGAAGAACCGTAGGGACTGGAAAGTCCATGGTATGACGTTGAAGAGACAGTGCGAACGCAAGTTCGAAGAAGAAGCTTCAGACGTTATCAACGACAATGACATCATCGTCTCCATGGGCTGCGGTGTCGGCGCACAGATGCTTTCCGAGACGTTCCATAACGTTAATGTCATTCCTGCAGTCAACACATCAAACATGGGCGCCCCCGTAAGACGCGGGGTCTTCAAGGAAAAGTGCATGGGATGCGGTCAGTGCACGATACACAGGACGGCGGGAGTATGCACACTGGCCAGGTGTTCAAAAGCGTTACAGAACGGACCTTGCGGCGGATCCCATGACGGTAAATGTGAGATCGATCCTGAAACGGACTGTGCGTGGCATCAGATATACTTATCATTGAAGGAAAAGAACGATCTTTCCAGACTGTACGTACCGATACCTCCGAAGGACTGGTCGAAGAGCAGAAGCGGAGGCTCACGGACAGTAAAGAAAGAGGTGAAGTGATGGACCTTCAAGGCAAACTCGATTCCGGCAAATTCGTCACCACCGTGGAGATCGGCCCTCCCCGATCCGCTGACAGTTCAGACCTCATGAAGATAGTCGATAAAGTGAAGGGCTGTGCGGACGCATACAACATCACTGACAATCAAACGGCCGCGGTAAGGATGTCTAGCCTTGCCGGAAGTGTGATATGCTTACGGAACGGACTGGAACCGATAATGCAGATGGTCTGCAGGGATCGGAATCGAATTGCAATGCAATCCGATGTCTTGGGAGCAGGTGCATTAGGTGTGAAAAATATCCTTTGCCTTTCCGGCGATCACCAGACATTCGGAACGCAGCCTGATGCAAAGAACGTTTATGATATTGACTCAACGCAACAGTTGATGATATTCAGCAAGATGCGTGACGGCAGGCTCTGGAGCAACGATGAACTGAAAGCACCGCCGAAATTGTACTTGGGCGCTGTTACAAATCCGTTCGGGGATCCAAAGGAATTGCATATCATCAGGTTGGCAAATAAATCAGCCGCAGGCGCACAATTCGTACAGACCCAGCCTGTCTTTGATGTCACTGCGTTTGAAGATTGGTTAAAGACTGTTCAAAGCACAGAACAATGCAAAGGAACGAAGATCATCGCCGGGATCCTTCCTATGAAGAGTTACGAAGCAACGAAACGTCTTTCGAAGGTACCGGGAATGGCCATTCCCGATGATGTTCTGGAAAGGATGCATAAAGCAGCCGACGGCGAAACGGAAGGCATACGTATAGCATCCGAGACCATCGAAAAGATAAGGAAAATGAAAGGAGTTTCCGGAATTCATGTTATGCCGGTGTATTGGTACTCCGGCGTGAGACGTTTGGTCGAGACCGCAGGGATCATACCCTGAGATAATCGTTGCAGTAGAGTCTGCGGTTCAGAAGAACGTCCGTTGTTTTCACCACGTTCATTAACTCCTTGTCCTCAGGATCCATTATCGCAGCTGAAAGCCCAGCGCCGGTGAGCATCGCCAGATACGTCCGGTTCATCAGAGAACGATCAGAAGCGCCGTTGGAGATGTTGCTCAATCCCACAACAGTTCTGGGAGCGGGGTCGTCAAGCATGCGGAACATGCGTATCGCGTCTATTACGCTCTGACCCTGGTCCTGTGCTGCAGCGGTCGGTAAAACCAGCGGATCCAGAAGGAGACGGTCTGTTGTTATTCCATATTCCATTGCCGTGGTCATCATCAGCATTGCCATTTCTGTACGACTCTCGGGATCGTTCGGAACACCGCGCTCATCCATTGTCAAACAGATGACATCAGACCCGTATTCGGAAGCCAAGGGGAACAGTGACGTCATCTTTTCCGCTTCTGCTGTTGCAGAGTTGATCATCGTCCGGTTCTTGCAGGCCTTCAGGCCAGCTTCCATTGTCTTCAGTCCCGGCGTATCGATGCACAGCATGACGTCGGTAACTTCCTGAACCGTCTTCACTAACCAGTCCATCGTCTCGGGACCTTCTGCTCCTCTTCCGGGACCGATATTGATATCGAGAACATCAGCACCGCATTCGATCTGCCTGATGACTGCGTTTTGAATGGTCTTTGCATCCCTTGCATCTATCGCTTTCCCTATTGACACGAAAAGTCCGTTGATCCTTTCGCTGATTACGATCATGAGCACACCTATACTCTTATCAAATAAATCACTGCGGTCTTGTTGCGGCTATTTTCTTCATCAGCATACCTTCGATCTGCATTGGCGCTAATTTCACAGCTGTTTCCTTAGCACGATCGGCTTTTGCCTGGTTGTCTCCGTATATCTGTAAAAGAACATCACCTTTTTCAACGCGCTGGCCTTTCTTCTTCATCAGGAGGATTCCCGCGCCCTTATCGCTCGGCGCTCCCGCTGCTCTTGCGATCGCAACGAGGTCCTTGTTCTTTATCGAGTGCACATAACCGGATTTCATTGATATGATATCGTGAACACATTTTCCCGGGACGAGATCTTCAGCCTTCAGGTTCGGATCTCCGCCCTGTGCTGTGACTATTTCCATGAACTTCTTGTGCGCTGCACCCGAATCAAGTATTTCCCGAGCCTTTATGGCACCGTCCATGATGCCACCCATTTCCAATATCATTCCCGCAAGATCGCAAGCTTTTTCGATGACACTTGACGGATGCTTGTCGCCTTCAAGGATCCTGATGCATTCCCTCGCTTCGAGTTTCGGACCTATTGCGTTACCTACCGGTTGGTCGCCGTATGTGATCGCGCATTCGATATGCATTCCCAATCTCTGACCAAGATCCATGAAGTCACGTGCGTAAGCTTGCGCCTCTTCTATCGATCTCACTTTGGTCCCTGCACCCGTCGGTATATCCATCAGCAGGTGCGTCGCACTCAATGCGAGCTTCTTGCTCATGATAGATGCCAACATCTGCGCACGAGGATTGATGCCTAACGGATACTCTATGTTTATCACCATATCGTCAACCGGAGCGACGTTCATTGAACCTCCCCATGCCAATACGCCGCCGACCTCTTCCGATATTCTTTTCAAATCTTGACCGGTAAGTTCCACGTTGCAGAACGTTTCCACGAAATCAGATGTGCCGCATGCGCTGCTTATCGCTCTTGACGATGTTTTCGGCAGCATGAGACCGGCTGCTGCGACTATTGACACCACAATTGGAGTCACTTTATTGCCGGGAACACCGCCTATGCTGTGGAAATCAAACACCGGAGAACGTTCGAATTCGATGACGTCACCGGTGTTGACCATTGATATCGTGAAATTTGCGATCTCATCGATATCCATGCCGTTGATGTACAGTGACGTTATCCAAGCAGATACTTCGATCTTTGATAATTTTGACTCCAATATGTCGAAGACGATCTCGTTTATCTCTTCCTTTGTTAATTTCTGACCATCCATCTTCTTCCTGATGTTCCTTACCGAATCCGGTTTCGGAGAATATGTTACGTTGATCATATCCTTATCTTTGACGCCGGTCTTCTTTACGAGATCGTTGCATATCAGGACCTCACCTTTCTTGACCAGGGTGTCTGAAGTGCTTACCATGACCGTTATCGGTACCTTCGTGTCAAGTCTCACACGATCCAATTCTTTAACGCCGATCTCCATGGCATCGAATTCGTTCAGTATCACGCGCGGTTCTGACGAGTCAACGTCATAAAATTTCGTTTTCAGCATCATTTGCGTCCCCACCTGTCTAACGCTATTTGTAATTCAGCATGGTCCTTTGCGTACTCCGCAACATCTATTCCTTTGTATGCTGCATCAATGGCTTGAGACATCGCCATCGCCCCTTTCCTGACGCCTCCCGGATGGCCTGCAACACCTCCTCCGGCTTGGATCTGAACGTTCATTCCCGATTGCTCGATCATCTTTCCGATCATTCCCGGATAGACGCCGCCGGAACATACCGGCATTACCGTCTTGTAAGGAACATCTTTGCTCAGACATGCGTGCAGATTGTTCATATCGCCTGAAGTGTCGCCGCTCATCTTACCTACGCCTAACGTTCCGATGTGTAACGCGTCTCCTCCGCACATACGACAGATCTTGGCTATCGGGAGCATCGCAATACCATGCAGCGGATCTCTCGTAAAGGCGCCGTGCATTGTTCTGTGAACGTGCACTGGCACTTTGATCGAACGGTCTTCAGCTAACGCTTGGACAGCGGCGAACCCGCATGTGATCACGTCGACCATTATCTGCGTCGCGCCCCATTCCTGCACCTTCTCCGCAAGTTCGACTATCTTGTGACCTGACGTACTTACGTTGATGGCATGGACCATGTGGTCTCCTTCACTTTTCAGTTTATCTATCGCTTCTGCGATAAGAACTGTACGATCCTCGATGGGGCAGAACTCCTGATCCACAAGCGTCTCATCGTCCTTACTGTTGGTCAGTCCTCCAGCGCCTGCTTCGTAAACGTAGTCCGCGGTATCCTTCGGAGACAATCCTATCTTCGGCTTCACTATCGTCCCTACCAACGGTTTCTCGGGACGTTTCAGTATCTTCCTTAACCCCTCGACACCATATTTCGGACCTTTGAACTGTTCTGTGATGCATTTTGGGAACCAGACATCTTCCAATCTCAATTTTCCAATGGATTCCAGTCCGAAAAGGTTGCCTGCGATAACGCTCAATATCTGCGGAACCCCGCCGACCTCGATGCTGAAATCCTCAACAGGGAATGCTATTTCAGTTACATTCCCGTCGATCTTCAGGACCTTTGCGCCATAGTTCTTGAACACATCGTCCTTCAGTGTCGTCAATCCGGTCCACGTTCCCGTGGACTGTTCCGCTGCTATCGATTCCGCAGCTTTTTCCATCGACATCTCCGTTGTCACACGGTATTTGCATATTACGTATGAATCAACATCAACGTCCTCGTTCAAATGAAGGTAAGAGTAGCTTTCCATTTTCATCACTCCATATCGAATATCCTTTCTCCGAATTGTCTTATCATTATTCCGTAGACCTCAGCAGGATGTATCATTCCCACTTCCGTCACTATCGCGTCGATGTACTTCGCAGGCGTGCTGTCGAACACCGGGTTGAATATCTTCACGCTTGCTGGTATTTCCCCGGGCTTGACGACCTCCAACGTGTCACGCTCTTCGATAGTGACCATATCCCCGAACAGCGTCATCGGTGAGAACTTGTAAGTTTCACTGCAGACGACGAACGGAACGCGCGCTTCATTCGCTGCCAATGCGATCTGCGACGTTCCGATCTTATTGACAAGCGCACCGTGTGCGGTTATCGTATCTGCGCCAACAAAAACAACATCCGCTTTCTTCATGACCGTGCGGACAGCGCTGTCTATCATCAACGTAACGTCAATGCCTTCTTTTGCCAGTTCATTCACTGTAAGTATGCCTTGCCTCCACGGGCGAGATTCAGTTGCGAACACTTTGATCCTCTTTCCCTGACGGTGCGCTTCCTTTATCGCGCTCAATGCTGCACTGCTGTTGCAGTGTGTAACAACAAGATCACCATCCTTGATCCTCTTCGCTCCGATCCTTCCGATCGTCTCAACCGCTTTTTCTGAGTTCTTGACGAATCTTGATGCATTGTCCTTGACGATCTTCACAGCATCGTTCACCGTCTTTGCCGTATCGACATCTTTCAATACTGATTGAACACCGTTCCACAGTGATACCGCTGTAGGCCTTGAATCCAGTATCGTTTTGGACGCTTTGTTGATATCTTTAACGAACATGCTGATATCATTGCCTTTGTAATTCTCTGCAAAATCAGAAAGCGCGGATGCGCCCGCTCTTGCGATGCGTCCGGCACCTCTGATGCTCATATCCTGTATCGCGTTAGCAGTTTCGTTGATATCCATGTCTACAGGAAACGGTTGTGTTGATAAAAAGTCATCTGTTTTACAGAAGAATTTCAAAAACGATTCTTTTTGCCTCTTCCATTCCGTATGTAAGGTACGCAGCACCAATGAGCGCTTCGAAGGCATCCGCACGCATGTTCTCTTCCAGCACATTGGTCTTGGTCCCTTTATCGATATGACCATTACCGACGGACAGCACATTATCTATATCGAGACCTTTCTCCAATATCTTCGAGGACATCTTCCTGTTTGCGACTATGTCCTGTTTCATTATCGTCATGTTGCCTTCTGGGTCATTCGTTGTTCGGTAGATGTGTTCGCATATGATCAATTCTATGACAGCGTCGCCGAGGAACTCCAGCCTTTCGTACGATTCCGAAACGTTACATTCGTTCGAGTAGCTATCGTGAGTCAGCGCAGACAGGAAAAGATCAAGAACGTCGTCAGGAACATTGCGTTTCATGAACGGCGGTCTCGCCAGGAATTCTCTGATCACTTGCTTACGATCTGCCACGTTCACTGATAACAGAACAGATGGATATAATCCATTCTGGTGGACATGTTTATTAACAGTGTAGTCGAATCAGGTACACATGGCAGCGAAGAAGGGCAGATTCCGAGGTGCGAGACACGCTCCGAAAAGATTAGAGAGTGATATACTCGAGCTTTGCGGCTCAATTTCCGACAACCCCGGAATGCTTAGACCGAAATGCGCAGGCAACTGCAGGAAATGTCATTTCGATAAGACATTCGCTACCATCGGGAAATTGGACAAGTTCAAAGGCAACGCTGCCGCCTTGAACAAGATGGGCGAAAAGGGAAGCGATGACATATTCAAAGCTGCCGCGGTTGCGATGTCTTTACACGCAGCAGGAAGCATTCCTTACATGACATCAGCAAGGATAGCAGGTGAGATAATACCATTCGCGGTGCGCGGACGCATGGGTAACGATAAACTTATTGCGATACAGCATTACAATGATCCTAAACTCAGATTGATGCTGTACAACACATTCATCAGGAAGAAGGGGCTGCACATCTATTCGTTCGAAGACGAATTGGTATGTTCGGACGCCCCTAATATGCCTGTTGACTATCTTTACGATACGTTCTGGGAGTCGCCTTATGAATTCCCCGAGGACGGATTATCTTGCGGTCACGACATTGAAGGTGTTCTCGTCATCAAAGTAAAGTCATTGAATGAAGAGATCAGGATCTGCAAGAACTGCGCAAAGGATGTCTCCACTATCCAATATCTCATATCGAGACAGATCGCCAACGATCCGACGGATGACCTTGAAGTATACGTAGAACACAAATACAGCAAAGACGGAGCTGCAGGGAAGGATCCGATAATCGGGGATGTTCTGAAACAATATCTTTTCGGCAAGCTTAACGACCGTACGGTGATCGCTCTTGTGCTGAAAGAAAAGTTAAGCGATCTGAAGAAGCACGGTTCATCGACATACATAATCGGAAGCGAGAACTTCGGCTCTGATCTGAATGCTTTCATCGAGAAACTGAACGGAACGGAGTTGGAAAAGAAAGCGTTAAGATCGTTTCTGGACGGACGCATCCTTTCCGTGGTGCTGAGCAGCCATCGCGTAACGGAAGCATTGGGAAACTTATGGGATGACAACTACAGAGACATTTTAGCATCAATATCAACTGAGGAGATAGCAGCTGGTATGGGCGACGTGTCAAGAATGAATCCTTCGCAGATGATCACCAACGCGGACACGTTATTCATTTCTAAAGACGTGGTGTCAAAACTTCCGGAATTCCCGCGTGCAGGCATCGTGACCAAGAACACGGACAAGTTCGCAAAAGCAGCGAAAGTGGGCGGATGGCCGCTGCTGAAGAAAGAAGTGGAATCGTCAAGCATCAAGGATCACAAGTCCAGATCGATCGCAAGAGCATTCATCCTTTCAGTGTCGGCAGGCGAAGCCGCCGGTAAATTCTCTGCAGAGGAAGAAGATTTCGCGAAGTACCTGAAACCATTCGTCGACAACGTCATAGCAGCAGAAGGGGAAAAATACCGTGATGCGATGAATACGTTGCTTACAGCTTCCGGTTCAGGGGAGTCTGTTTGATCTTTACGTCAGCGACATAATGAGAAACGGAAGGAGCGAAGGATTTCACTTCCTTTATTCCCAATATTTCGTATTCGCATGGCTGCGAATCAAATATCTCACGTATCTTGTCCTCGTATTCGTTTACGTAGAATGTGTCGTGATAATGAATTATCCCGTTGTCCTTGATCGCGATCAGTGCAGTCTCAAGGAATTCGCTCGTTCTCTGAACGTATCCCATCAGGATGCGGTCGGCGAAGGCCTTTGAGTGCATGTGCCTGTTGTCACCGAGCACCGGGAACAGAACATCAGAAACATCATTCAGTTCAGCGTTTCTAACAAGAAATTCGTAAGAATCGGGATTCTTTTCCGTGGATATTACTCTTAGAGGATTGGCGAACTTCGCTATCGGCAGTGAGAAATAACCGATCCCGGCGAACATGTCCCAAACGACCTCGTCAGAACAGTCGAGTTTCGCCATGCGCTCCCGTTCATCTGTATTCCCTGAAGAGTACATGACCTTCGTAACATCGAATTCGTAACGGATACCGTTCTCCAATCTTGACGAGACGGTATCTGAACCGAAGACCACTTCCATATCCGGCCGTCTGAATTCTCCTGAAACACCGTGGTCTATGCATATCGTCTTCATTCCCAATGCTTCTGCATACACTTCTCCGATCTGTGACTTGTACTCATCCGGAATATCAGTTTTCAGTATTGCGATGTCGCCGACATACTCCCATTTCATTGGTAACATTTCCTTGATATTTTCCGGTAATTCGTGAAGTGCCAGACATATCTTTTCCTGGGGACTCTTACGTTCTCTTGAATAGTGGATATCTTCAATGATCTCACGGTCTTTCAGCTTATCTTCGTTTCCCGGTAATATCGGGACCAAACGGTGAGTTTCCGTCTTCCTGATCTTTGCGTTCTTGTCAACGATGTCCATTTCCATCAATCGATCTATCTCTTTTGCAGCATTTTCAGAACGTATCCGTACGTATTTCAACGTCTCACCACTGCTTTCAGGAATGTTGGGACCGCTTTCATCATAACGGGGATGTTCATCAATATCGGAAGGACAACATCAGAAGGACTGTCGATGTTGATGTCATCCAACACCTTTCGGACACTCGGTCTGTTGACATTCTCGAATATCTCGTTGAGTCCTTTGTCGTCCATCTTCTTGTACATCTTCCTCAGCGAGTACCCATTCCGGAGTTCTTTACCGACTTCTTTTTTCCATCGAGTTTCATATTTACCTAATCTTTCTGATGAAAAATCGTTATTATGGAATGCTTCATTGACAGTGTCCCTTAAACAATATGAGGAACGGAATGCCGGGTAAAGTCCTCCTCCTGATATGGGCTTCACCTGACCGGCAGAATCGCCTATTAGCAAGAGCCGTTCACCATACGAACGAGGTCTTCCGCCTAACGGTATCATTCCGCAGTGTTTTTCCTTCACTTCTGCGTTCTCAAGACCTGCCTTTTTGATCAATGTCTTAAGATGGCCCATCGGAATCTCATTGGAATAACAGCATAATCCGACCCTTGTGAACTCTCCAAAAGGTAATACCCAACCGAAGAACCCCGGTGCAACATCAGAACCGATGTAGATGTTCATCATCTCCTGGTCGTCACATTCATACCGAACATCTGCCTGAATTCCTTTGACGTACTCTTTGGCGTTGTTATTCCCCAAGGATTGAGAAACAAGCGACCTGTGACCGTCCGCTCCTATTATGATGTCAGATTCCAGCTCAGAACCGATATCGATCTTTACGGAACCGCTTACAACGTGAGACCTGTATTTCGTATTGTAAAGATATTCAGCGCCCGCATCCTGCGCAGCATCGGCCATCTTCCTGTCCAATTCAGCACGGTCTATCAGAACAGCCTTTCGTTTGCTTGATCTTACTGATATCATACCGTCGTTAGGAAAATGGACATTCGCTCCGTACAGAGAATTCAATATGTCCACGTTCACACCGCTTAGATCGAGGACGTCATCAGAAACTAGTCCGGTGCATTGCACGGGAAGCCCGGAAACGCTGTGTTCTTCGATCACCGTAACACTATGTTCTTTAGCAAGAAGCACTGCCGCTTTGGAACCGGCAGGTCCGCCGCCTATGACGGCGATATCACTTCTTTGATTTCTCATAATCCTTTATGAAGTTGGCTATTCCTTCATCCGTCTTTGGATGTGCAAGCATCTTCACCAGTATGTCATATGGAATCGTCGCAATATCAGCGCCCATCATTGCCGCGTCCACTACGTGAATGGGGTGCCTGATGCTTGCTGCTATTATTTCTGTATTGAAATCGTAATTGTCGAATATGACCGCTATCTGCGAAAGCATCTCGCAACCATCCTGTCCTATATCGTCCAAGCGGCCTACGAATGGTGAAACGTAACGTGCACCTGCTTTCGCTGCCAGCAGTGCCTGCTGCGGTGAGAAGATGAGCGTCATGTTCACATCGATTCCTTCAGACGACAATACCTTGGTCGCCTTCAGGGATTCTAAACACATTGGTAATTTAACATTAATGTTCTTGTGGATCTTCGAAAGCTCACGGCCTTCTTTGATCATGTCCTCGGCTTTCAGGGACATTGCTTCAGCGGATATCGGACCGTCGACGATCTTCGATATCTCTTTCACACATGTCTTGAGGTCTGTTCCTTCCTTTGCTATGAGGCTGGGGTTGGTCGTTACACCGTCAAGTATTCCCCAGCTGTTGATCTCTTTGATCTTCTCGATGTTTGCTGTATCAATGAATATCTTCATCTTTTCC
>JGI994J12354_10004309_pt1 | contig 12840 bp, 16 predicted proteins | sample IntmicLarv3ML3BL_FD_12354 | JGI IMG/M metagenome (IMG submission 12354)
CCCCCCGCCGCCCATTGTACCGTCAATATAAATCCCATTCGGTTTTATATTGAGAGATTCAATTGTTTCGTTGAACAATACAGGAATGTGTATAAACTCCATATTAAAAACCTAACAGGCTCATGGCCTTTTCTATTGACTCTTCACTCTGTTCTGCGTTATACTTATCCCAACTGTCAGTACTCCAAATTTCGGCTCTTACTGCTGCGCCGATAACTGTTACATCTTTGTCGAGTTTTGCGAATGCACGCAGATTTTGAGGAATTAAAATTCTACCCTGCTTATCCACCTCAACATCTATACATGATGAGAAAAAACGCTGAATTGCTTTACCCTCTGCCATAGGCATTGCGCTCATTTTTTCTTCGAGCGCCCCCGCCCATTGTTCCATCAATATAAATTCCATTCGGCTTTATATTGAGCGATTCAATTGTTTCGTTGAACAATACAGGAATATGTATAAACTCCATATTAAAAACCTAATAGGCTCATGGCCTTTTCTATTGACTCTTCACTCTGTTCTGCGTTATACTTATTCCAACTGTCAGTACTCCAAATTTCGGCTCTTACTGCTGCGCCGATAACTGTTACATCTTTGTCGAGATTTGCGAATGCACGCAAATTTTGCGGAATTAAAATTCTGCCCTGCTTATCCACCTCAACATCTATACATGATGAGAAAAAACGCTGAATTGCTTTACCCTCTGCCATAGGCATTGCGCTCATTTTTTCTTCGAGCGCCCCCCATTGCTGTTCAGACAACACAAAAAGGCATTTATCAAGGCCCTTGCAGACGAAAAACTTCTCCCCAAGGTGCTCACGGAATTTAGAGGGTATAGTAACTCTACCCTTAGCATCCATATTATGTTGAAATTCACCTGTCAACATATGCCTTTTCCTTTCTCTGTATTTTCTGATACAAAGTGGTCAAAATTGTAATTTTAAGGAACTTTCACCCACAAATTGCAACTTTTTGACACTTTTCCCCACTTGTATATTCGTAATTATAAACTATTGACACTGTAATTGCAACTTACATTATATGATAACTCCGGTGATTTCATACCTTTATTATCAATTTTAAAGCTTATTTTCAGGGAACAAAAATTCCCTCCACTACATATAGTGGAAGGAATTTTTATTCTGTATTTGATTTTGTGAAATTTTAACGAAATTTTAAAATCAATTTTGTGAATTCTGCTGAGATGCTTTAATGTTCTGTCTGGTTTTCCTTAATTCTGAAAGACTCTCAGATAAAGCTTCGTCTGTGCGACGCATCAAATCCTCAACATAATCGTTGCTTGCTTTACGCATTTCTTTAAACTTAGTCTGTCCTTGAATAATAAGATCATTCGCCTTAGCCTGAGCTTGGCGCACTACTTCATCATTATTTACAAGTGCTTTCTGTCTCTCTTCAGCCACACGCACAATAGTTTCCGCTTCTCTGTTTGCTTCACTGATAATTTGTGCTCTGTCAGCAACTATTGCCTTTGCCTTGCGAACCTCTGATGGGATTTCTTCTCTGATTTCGTCGAGAATCTCTCTTAAATCCTCACCATCGACAAATACTTTGCCTGAAGAAAGCGGCATTTTCCAGCCTTTTTCCAGCACATCATACATCTCTTCAATTAAACTTTCAATAGTAGCTTGATTATTACTCATTTTCAAAGCCATCCTTTCATTTTAAAACCATAAATTTATACATTTTAACCGTACTCATTAACTTAATTTAATATAATAAAACCTCTGACAAATTAAAACAGCAAAAACAAGCCATATTAATTCTGCAATTTATTTCCGCCATTGGTTAGTCTTTCTGTAATAGCTTGTGAAATACATTCAGGTACAAAATGCGAAATATCTCCGCCGAAAGCAGCCACCTGTTTCACCATGCTCGAGCTCAGAAACATATTATCGGAGCTTGTTGAAAGAAACATTGTTTCAAGCTCCGGATTAAGCTTTTTATTTACAAGCGCCATCTGAAATTCATATTCAAAATCTGAAAGCGCTCTTAATCCCTTAATAATTGCGGTTGCACCCTTTTCTCTTGCATAATCTGCGAGAAGACCGTCAACCATGTCCACCTCAATATTTAAATTATATTTCTCTCCAACAATTCTCAAAAAGTTTATTCTTTCTTCTGTCGAAAAGCTGGAATTCTTAGCAGGATTTATCGGAACTGCCACAATAACCTTATCGAAAATTTTACACGCCCTTGTTATTATATCAAGATGTCCCAAGGTTACAGGGTCAAAACTTCCGGGACAAACAGCTATTCTCATAAATAAACCTCCGCTCGGCGATAAAGAGTTAAGACAATTTTGCCATATTTATAGCTTTTTATCCTCTCAAACTCGCCAACACTCTCGGGCAACTCATCATCATATGAATGCTCACACACAATTGTTCCTGCCGGAGTCATGTGATGAGAAGTTAATTCCAACGCTTTTTGAAGCTGACCCGTTTTGTATGGCGGGTCTAAAAAAGCAATGTCAAACTTTTCAACTGCTGAATTCAGAAAAGCAGCAAAATCCGCCTTAATTACTTTTGCTTGCTTTTGGAAACCTGTGTTTCTCACATTGTTCTCAATTACCCTGATACAGTCTGCCGAAGAATCGACAAAAACTGCACTTGCCGCTCCCCTGCTTAATGCCTCAAGAGCAACCTGTCCGGAACCTGCGAATAAATCAAGAATCCTTCTTCCCTCAATTTGAAACTGAAGAATATTAAAAATAGATTCTTTAACTCTGTCCGTTGTCGGCCTCACAGCTTCTCCGCTGAGTATTTCAAGTTTTTTTCCTCTGGCTGTTCCTGTAATTATACGCATTTTATCCACCAAACCCAAACTATCTGATATATTATCCCATTAATCGATAAATCTGTCAACTATTTGACAAGCTTTGTTATCACAATTTTTACAAATTAGCTATTCGCTGCTTTCGTGAAAGTAATCAAACACTTGCTTTGCGGCAGGCTTAGTCATACCTTTCGCAAGCTCCAGCTCCTCTAAACTTGCCTCGCTTATCGCCTTAACCGTTCTGAAATGCCGCATAAGAGCCTTTGCACGGTTCTCTCCAACCCCCTCAATTGAGGTGAGAGTTGAGGAAATTGTATTTTTCTTTCTCTGCTGACGGTGATAGCCAATTGCAAAACGGTGCACCTCGTCTTGAATTGAGGATACAAGAGTGAAAGCGCGTCTCGTTGAATTTATTGCAATTTCGCCGCCTGTAACCGCAATAGCTCTGGTTCTGTGCTTATCGTCCTTAACCATTCCGAAAACGGGAACCTCAATTTGCATTTGTTCAAGCAGGGGCTTTATTGCCTGAACATGCCCCTTGCCACCGTCGAGCAAAATTAAGTCGGGCAGTCTTCCAAAGCTTTCGTCCTCGCTCTCACCGTTTTCTGTAAGCTTATATCGGTTAAATCTTCTGGCAATAACCTCTCGCATTGAGCCATAGTCATCTTGTCCGACAACAGTTTTTATTTTGAACTTTCGATATGCAGATTTCAGCGGACGACCATTCTCAAAAACCACCATTCCTGCAACATTTTCACCGCCGGATAGATTTGATATATCATAAGATTCAATATAGCCCGGAACCTTTTCAAGACCTAAAAGCTTGCGCAGTTCATCAAGAGCAGAGGCTTCTCTGCCGCTGTTCCCTGTATGCTGTGCCAAGCTCTCAGCCGCATTGCTCTTACACATCTCAACAAGCTTGTGCTGGTCGCCTCTCTGCGGCACATTTATTTTCACACTCTTGCCGCGCCTGTCTGAAAGCCAACGGGTGACAAGCTCTTCGTCCTCAATTTCACCATCTGTTATTATCAGCGGCGGAATTCTGTCCCTAATTGAATAATACTGTCTTATAAATTCCGAACGGCTCTCACTGTCCTGCTGACAGCCCTCGGTTATAAAATTTTCCCTGTCGCTCAAGCGATTTCCTGTAAAACGAAAAACTTCAAATGAGGTTAGTGTTTCACTCTGTGAGATTGCGATAACATCCTGCTCTCTCATGCGGCTTGCGACTACCTTTTGCTTTTCTTTCATCTTATTTATGGCATTTATTCTGTCTCTGAGTCTTGCCGCCAATTCAAAATCAAGATTTTCTGCCGCTTCATTCATTTTCTCACTCAGAGTTTTTACCGAAGTAGCACTTCCGCCTTTTATAAACTCAAGAGCGCCCTCAAAGGCCTCGTCATATTCTTTCTGCTTTATGCGTCCTCTGCATGGAGCACAGCACTGGTTGATATGAAAATTAAGACAAGGTCTGCCTTTTCCGAAATCCTGCGGAAATTTCTTGTTGCATGAGGGGAGCTTGAAAATTTTTCTCGCAGAATCTATTGTTTCCTTAATTGACCATGAACTCATGTATGGACCGATATACTTTGCGTCGTCGTCAGCTATTTGCTTAACTTCTGCCATTTTGGGCCATTCTCCGCCGCTGATACGAATGTAGCTGTAACCTTTGTCATCCTTGAGCAGAATGTTATACTTTGGCTTGTGCTGTTTTATCATGCTGCTCTCAAGAATTAAAGCTTCAAACTCGCTGTCTGTTACAATATATTCAAAATAGTCAACATTACTGACCATTTTGCGAACCTTATCGTCATGATTTTTACTTGAGCCAAAATATTGGCTCACACGATTTTTCAGTGCCTTAGCTTTTCCGATATAGATAATATCATTTGATTTATTGTGCATTATATACACACCCGGAGTTAGAGGGAGCTTCATTGCTTTAGCTCTCAGCTCCGCTTTTTTATCTTCACCGCTATACATTTCACTCCGCCCCCACTTCCTAAAAATATCTAAGCTATAAAAATTGGCATGTCTGTAAATAACTATATTGAAAACCATTCACTTTTGAACAGAAAATAACAGCTATTTTTCGGCACAAGCAAATAAAACCTTAAACAAAACCACCTAAAATAGCAATTATACGAAAAAAGCACCGCAAACTGCGGTGCCGATTCTCTATTTTGCTTCCATGCTTAAAACTCAAATCTTACTCGGCAAAACCAGAATTGATAAGCTCAACTAAGCTGTCAACAGCCTGCTGCTCATCTGCTCCGTCTGCGATAATACGAATTTCTGCTCCGCCGACGATACCAAGAGACAAAACACCCAAAAGACTTTTAGCATTTACTCTTCTCTCTTCTTTTTCAACCCAAATTGATGATTTAAACTCATTTGCTTTCTGAATGAAAAATGTTGCCGGGCGTGCATGAAGACCTACCTGATTTTGAACCAAAACTTCTTTAGCGCACATAAAATACACACTCCTAATCAAAATATAAAACTCAATAATATTAAAATTTAATACGCGGCTTTGCGTTTAACTTTTTAGTATTTAAAGTAATTATATCACAGAAATTGTCGTCGTCAACAGCGTTTAAACAAATTTGGATTGATGAACATACCGCTTATAAAAATTATATTTGTATTTGTGCACATTGCTCTATATGTTGAAAACTTTTTGAAACATTTGCCGCTCAAAACTCCATTTTTACTCCATTTTTACCTGTTTATCTCTTATTTACTCCTCAGGCAATAAATCAGGGCGGTGTTTCTTAGTCATTTTTATGCTCTCTTCATGCCGCCACTGTCTGATGTTCTCATGATGTCCGCTCATCAGCACTTCAGGAACCCCTGTGCCTCGCCAAATCTCCGGGCGTGTATACTGCGGATATTCCAAAAGCCCGTTATAATGGCTCTCCTCTGTGAAGCATTCCTCGCCTGCAAGAACTCCGTCAATCATGCGGGACACGGTATCAACAAGCACAGCGGCAGGTATTTCTCCGCCTGTAAGCACATAGTCTCCAATTGAGATTTCTTCATCTACATATTCATCTATAAGCCTCTCATCAATTCCCTCATAATGACCGCACAAAATAATAAGATTTTCTTCATTCGCCAATCTCTTGGCAGTTTGCTGATCTAAAACAGAACCGCGGGGTGACATATAAATTATATGCGGCTTTTTGCTCAAATGTTCTGAAATTTCATCAATACATTTTGCAAAAGGCTCTGCCATGAGGAGCATTCCCTTGCCGCCGCCAAAGGTGCAGTCGTCCACCTTGCGGTGCTTTGAATCTGCATAATCCCTCAATTGGTGCGGTACAATTTGCAGAAGTCCTTTTTTTCTTGCTCTGCCAATTATGCTGTCATCAAGCATTGCGGCTATCATTTGAGGAAACAATGTAACAATGTCAATGCGCATCGTTCACGGCCTCCTCGTCAAAAATCCCTGCAATTGGCAAAACCTCTATAACACCGAGGTCAACATCAATATTCTTTATCATATGCTTAACCGCAGGAAAAAGGTACTCACTGCCGTTTTCACTCTTTATGCTGTACACATCATTTGCACCTGTTTTGAAAACATCGGTAATTTCTCCGTAGATTTTATCGGTGTTTCCGTCCCTCACAGTAAGTCCGATTAAATCCTGCACAAAGGCTTGTCCCTCCTCCAATACCAAATCATCACGATTTACAAAAATAATTTTGCCTCTGAGCAAATCTGCCTTTTCAATGCTGTCCACACCATCTGCTTTAATTAACAGCAGATTTTTATGCACTCTTGACGACTTGATTTTGAGCGGAGTTTTGCCATCATCAAAATAAAAGGTTTTTATTTTATTCAGGCTCTCGGGAGAATCTGCCCAAGGTTCAACACGCATTTCCCCCTGAATTCCGTGTGTGCCGACAATTTTTCCTGTTTCAAGAAACTGTTTCTTCATGGTTATACCATGTCCTTTCAACTAAAAATATATAATTAATTGTATTAATTTTCATTGTTCTTTGGCTATCTGAAATTCAAGCACCAAAAGATAAAAGTCAAGACCACCAGCTAAACCGCTCCAGAAGGGCATAATGTAATTAAGATGCACTTGCACAGCCGTTCGTTAACCGACGAAATTAATTTTTAATTGCTTTTTTCCTTTTTGAAGTTTCTCGTCAACTACCTGTTTCACCCTATAATTGCTAAAGCTTACAGGATTCCTCCACAGACATCCAAATAAATAAAACTGTATATGAAAAAAGGGCTTGCGCCCTTTAATCTCAACAATAAACTGACAAAATATTTTTCAGAAACAAATCAGTCAATCTCAATCATGATTTTCTTGTTGCTTCTTGCTGCGGCCGCTCTCACAACAACTCTGAGAGCCTTGGCAATTCTGCCCTGCTTACCGATTACACGACCCATATCGTCATCTGCAACATGCAGATGATATACAGTTGTTTCACCGCTTTCTTCGCTTGTAACATTCACTGCATCCGGTTTTTCAACTAAACCCTGAGCAATTATTTTAATTAATTCCTGCATTGGTGTTACCTCCTGTTTACTGTCAATAAAGCCATTTTATAGCTTTACGAGGCTTCATGTATGAGTAGTTTTTGCCTCTGTTTTAAATAACTTAAAGAACTCCGTGCTTTTTAAAGAGAGATTTAACGGTATCAGTTGGCTGTGCGCCTTTTTCCATCCATGCTTTTGCTTTCTCAGGATCAACCTTAACCACACTTGGCTCTTCCATTGGATTGTAGTAACCAATCTCCTCAATGAAACGTCCATCTCTTGGGTAGCGTGAATCTGCAACTACGATACGATAAAACGGAGCTTTCTTTGCGCCCATTCTGCGAAGTCTAATTTTTACCATTTTTTGTTCCTCCAAAATTTAAATAAATTAATGTGATTATCCACATTTTATATATTAACCAAGGCTTTTTTGATTAAATAGCTGTTGCCGCAGCAACCGCCATATTCAAGCTTCCTCAGTAAAATATGCTTACCTTTTTATCTGCCTGTTAAAACGGCAGATTTCCCATACCGCCACCGATACCGTTCATCATATTATTCATCATGCGGTTCTTCTTGCCTTTACCCTTACCGCTGAACTGTTTCATCATCTTCTGTGTCTGTTTAAACTGATTGAGAAGTCTGTTGACATCTTCAACTTTCATGCCGCAGCCTGCCGCAATTCGTTTTTTTCGGGAGGCATCCAATATATCGGGCTTTGTTCTCTCCTTGGGAGTCATTGATAAGATTATCGCCGCATTTCTATCAAGAATACGGTCATCTATGTCGGCATCTTTAAGACTGTTCCCAACACCCGGCAGCTTTGAGAGCAAGCCTTTGATTGAACCCATCTTCTTAACTTGATTGAACTGTTCAAGCATATCGTTTAAATCCAGCTTATTGCTCATCATGCGCTCGGCAGTTTTTGCCGCCGCTTTTTCATCTAAATTAAACTGAGCGTCTTCAATGAGAGACAGCACATCTCCCATTCCAAGAATTCGGTTTGCCATTCTGTCCGGGTGAAAAACCTCTAAATCCTGAAGCTTTTCTCCTGTTCCCGAAAACTTAATCGGCTTACCGGTAACAGCCTTAACCGAAAGTGCCGCGCCGCCTCTTGTATCACCGTCCAGCTTAGTGAGAATTACACCCGAAATATCAAGCAAATCGTCGAATGCTTTTGCTACATTTACAGCTTCCTGTCCTGTCATTGAATCTATGGTAAGAAGAATATCAGTGGGGCTCACTTCATTTTTTATATCTTCAAGTTCACCCATCAGCTCCTCGTCAATTTGCAGACGACCTGCTGTATCGATAATCACATAATCATTTCCGTAATCCCGAGCATGTTTGATCGCTTCTCTTGCTGTTTTAACCGGACTTTGTGTACCCTTTTCAAATACAGGCGCACCTGCCGCTTCACCAACTACCTGAAGCTGTTTAATTGCCGCAGGTCTGTATATATCGCCTGCAACCAACAGCGGTCTGTGACCTTGATTTTTAAGCATTAGCGCAAGCTTTGCCGCATGAGTGGTTTTACCCGCGCCCTGCAAGCCACACATCATAATTACTGCGGGAGGCTTTGAGGGCATTTTCAACTTTTCTTCATTCGTGCCCATAAGAGCCGTGAGCTCTTCGTTAACAATCTTGATCACCATCTGCGCAGGTGTCAAACTCTCCATAACCTCTGAGCCGATTGATCTCTCAGTTACCTTTGCGGTAAATTCCTTGGCAACCTTATAGTTTACATCTGCTTCCAAAAGCGCAAGGCGAACTTCTCTCATGGCTTCCTTTACGTCTGCCTCGTTAAGCTTACCCTTACCTCTGAGCTTTTTAAATGAATTACTTAGCTTTTCTGAAAGACCTTCAAATGCCATGCCGCTCACCTCTTCGCTCTATTTTTTACTAAACTATCTTTATTCTTCCATTGCGATTGCCTGGACACAATCCATAATCGCAGTTACATTTTCATCAACATCTTCAAGATTACCGTTCTTTTGGTTTATCTCTTGAATTTTAAGCGCACAATCGTATATAATCCCCAGTGAATCATGTACTTTTTTGAAACGCTTCGCAAGACCAAGCCTGTCTTCCATTTCAATTAGCTGCTGTTCCGCACGCTTGATTGAATCTCTCACGCCTTGGCGTGAAATATCTCTGTCCAGCGCAATTTCAGCAAGTGAGAGATCTTCGTTATAATAGTTTTCAACTACCTCTCGCTGTGTATCCGTAAGCATATCGCCATAAAAGTCCAGCAAAAATGTAATTCTCAAATCTTTTGCCACAGCAATCAGCTCCTCTTCACGGATATGTGTAAAGCTTTTCTCTTTACAGCAAAAGAATTATACAATGAATTAACGGCTTTGTCAACATGAATTTTGACGATTATCGATTTATTTATTTTTATTATTAACTATGAATTTACTTTTCTCAATCAAAGTGCTAAAATTATACCATATTTTACATATGAAAGGTTGAGTTTACATGATATATTTTAACAGCGATTACACCGAGGGCGCACACCCTAAGGTTTTAGACATGCTAATTAAGACAAACATGGAGCAGACGACAGGATATTCCGAGGATGAATACTGCAAAAAAGCTCGTTCTTTAATTAAGAAAGCTTGCAAAAATGATGACATTGATGTCCACTTTTTGGTTGGCGGAACACAGGCGAATTTCACAGTAATCTCTGCCTCACTTCGCCCCCATCAAGGTGTTATCTCTGCTGTTACGGGGCATATACATGCACATGAAACAGGTGCGGTTGAGGCGACAGGGCATAAAATAATCGCTTTGCCCTGCGGAGCAGACGGTAAAATCACCGCTGAACAGGTCGCAGATGTATACACGGCTCACGTTGAAGATACAAACTTTGAGCATTTGGTTCAGCCCAAAATGGTATATATATCTCACCCGACAGAGAGTGGTGCAATATATTCAAATGCGGAGCTGACCGCCATCAGCAAGGTATGCAAAGATAGCGGGCTTCTTCTATTTGTGGACGGCGCAAGACTCGGCTATGGTTTATCTGCCAAAGGCAGTGATGTTACCTTAAAGGATTTATGCGAGCTTACAGACGCATTCTACATTGGCGGCACCAAGGTTGGCGCAATGTTCGGTGAAGCAGTGGTTATTTCAAATTCTGCAATAAAACAGGATTTCAGATATATAATGAAACAAAAGGGTGCTATGCTCGCCAAGGGAAGATTATTGGGAGTTCAATTTTCGGCATTGTTTGAAGATGAATTATATTTTGAAATTGCAAAAAAGGCTGATGAACAGGCATATAAAATTGCTGATGCTTGTAAGGAAGCGGGGCTGAAAATGTTCAGTGAATCTGTAACCAATCAACAATTTATAATCTTCCCAAAATCATTGCTTGAAGATTTCGGCAAAAAATATGCCTACTCATTTTGGGAAAAATTCGATGACAATAATTCAGTAATTCGTCTCTGCACAAGCTGGGCAACCACTGATGAAAACTTGGACCAGCTTATTTCGGATATAAAAAACTTAAAAATCTAAGACAGAACATAACATAAAAAGTCGGGAATAACTGTGTAAAAACATTGTACAATGTGAGAACAGCAGGAGGTGAGGTCATGGGTTGGACTGAGGATATAAGTGAATCTATCAACTATATTGAGGACAATATAACTGAGAATTTGACAATGGAAGCCATTGCAAAACAAGCTCTAATGTCTCCGTTCTATTTTCAAAAAGGATTTTCAATACTTTGCGGATTCACAGTTGGTGAATACATTCGGCGGCGCAGGCTTACACTTGCCGCCAGTGAACTTATTGCAGATGATGAAAAGATTATTGATATTGCAAATAAATACGGATACGATTCACCTGACAGCTTCACAAAGGCTTTCACCCGTTTCCATGAAGCCACTCCAACTGCTGTACGAAAAGACGGAGCAATGATTAAATCTTTCGCTCCGCTTAAAATTAAACTTTTATTGGAAGGCGGTTATGTTATGGATTACAAGATTATTGAGAAAGAGGAATTTACTGTTATAGGAGTATCAAAAACATTTAAATATGATAGCTCCGCTGAAGAAATCCCCAAGTTTTGGACTGAACATTATCAAACAGGAAAAGGTGAGTTCATATGCGGTATGTATGGCATGTGCATTGACAAAAATGATAAATCAGATAAATTTGAATATCTAATTGCAGATGACTACATTCCTAACAGTGAAGTTCCTCCCGGTTTTGTGAAGAGGGTCATTCCCAAGCATACTTGGGCCGTGTTTTCCTGCAAGGGTGCGCTGCCAAATTCGCTTCAGGATATTAACAAAAAAATCTTCTCTGAATGGCTACCAAACAACAAGAATTATAAAATTGCCGCAGATTTTGATATTGAATTTTACAGCAATCCCGATGATTATGCAAATGGAAGCCAAGACGAAAACTACTACTGTGAGATTTGGATACCCATTAAAAAAATCTGATTAAAAAGAAAGGCAAGGTAACAAAAATGAACATGAATTTATTTAGAGAACTCACACAGCTTCATGGTGTGAGCGGTTATGAAAAGTCTGTTTCTTCTTTTATCGCTGAGAAAATGAAAAAATATGTTGATGAAACCATTATCGACAACAACGGCAATTTAATTTTATATAAGAGCGGCTGCGGAAAGAACAAGAAAAAGCTTTTGTTTGCGGCTCATATGGACGAAATTGGTCTGCAAATTATAAAAATTGAAGAAAACGGAACACTTATGTTTAAACAACTGGGAGCCTGCTGGATTTATACCACTTATCAGTCCCGTGTTGTTTTTAAAAACGGAACGGTTGGAATTATTTCTTCCAGAGTGAAACCCGATAAAATTGATAACCAACACATAAATATGTTCATAGACATTGGAATTAGTTCAAAAGCGGAGGCTCAAAAGCTCGTTGATGTTGGTGATGTTGCCGCTTTTATCGGAGATTATACAGATATGGCAGGCAACTGCATCACTGCAAAAGCAATTGATGACCGTGTCGGGTGTTTCATGCAGATGCAGGCACTTATGGATATTGAAAATCCCGAAAATGATATTTACTTGACTTTCACAGTTCAGGAGGAGGTAGGCACAAGAGGCGGCGGAGTTGTTGCGCACAGAACTCGTCCAGACATAGGAATTGCAGTTGATGTTACCCCTGCCCATGACCGCCCCGGAGATTTAGAGGGAAGCAACACACTCGGAAACGGCTGCGCGATTAAAATATCCGATACGGGTTCAATCAGTGATGAATATCTTGTCGAAACTGCCATTACTCTCTGCAAAAACAATAATATCAAGTATCAAAAAGATGTTATATATGTTGGCGGTACAGACGCATCTCCGATTTCTGTCAGTGGGGACGGCATTAAAACTATCGGCTTTTCCACACCAACTCGCTACACACATGGTCCGCATGCAATTGTGAGCAGTGAAGATATTAAAAATACCACTGAGCTGATTAAAGCTTTTATGAACACAGAGTTCAGTTGGTAAAATATATTTTATCAGGAAAATTGATATAATAAAACAGCTATCCAAGTCAGT
>JGI994J12354_10004310_pt1 | contig 12839 bp, 12 predicted proteins | sample IntmicLarv3ML3BL_FD_12354 | JGI IMG/M metagenome (IMG submission 12354)
TACCCCGATTCGTCGTGAAAATCCACTTGTGGTTTTTCATGTCTAGTCGTAGTTATTGTAGCTTTTACTATGTCCTGCGGCCTATGTCCTGCGGCCTATGTCCAGCTCGCTTTGACGCTTACGAATATCCGCTATGATCTGTGCATCTTTGACGAAAATAAAAAAGTTTCGGAAAAAGGTTATAATTTCGCCCTTCCCACGGCCTAAGAGTGAAGGATACTCGCCCCCCTCAAATACGCAACGATAGTAGGTGCCTATGAGAAACCGCCCACACGCCATTCTGCTCTACCTTAACGACCGGGAGAAGGCCGCACTGGATTGCAAGTGTTCCGCCGCCCGTCTAAGCCGTGCCGCCTTCCTCCGGGCCGCTATCCTGGAGAAATCCATCCGAGCACCGCCCGAGGCTGATTATTCCCGCCTCTATCGCGAGGTCAACGCCATCGGCCACAACATCAACCAGATTGCCCGAGCCGCCAATGGCCGGGTCGCCACACCTCAGGACATCACGCACCTGATGGGCAAACTGGCCGATATCTATGTCTTGCTGGAAGGATGACTGCGGCCATCGCCATAACCAAAATAAGGGCCATTAAGACAAGTTTGAACACCTCAATTCAGTACATCACCAACCCCGACAAGACCGCCGGAGGGCTCCTCGTGGGCAGCTTCAACTGCCGCCCTGCTGAGGCATACCACCAGATGATGGACACCAAATCCGCTTTCGGCAAGGAAGGTGGACGACAGGGCTACCACCTCATTCAGTCCTTCGCCCCCGGTGAGGTGACAGCGGAGACAGCCTTTTCCATTGCTCAAGAGTATGTGCGGCAGTATCTTTCCGACAGGTATGAGGCTGTGTTTGCCATCCACGAGGATAAAGACCATGTCCATGCCCACATCATCTGGAATGCTGTTTCCTTCGTGGATGGCCTCAAATACCATGCCGACAATCGGGAATACCCTGACCGCATCCGGCACATCTCCGATGACCTATGCCGTGCGCACGGCCTGTCGGTGATTGAGCCTCAAGGGAAGGGCCTCCACTATACCGAGCATATGGCCCAGCAGCAGGGGAATCCCACCATCCGGGGCCAAATCCGCACCGAGATTGACGAGATTATCGGGCAATCGTATAACTTAACTGTGTTTTGGGAGAACCTTCGCAAGCAGGGCTATTCGGTGCGCCGGGGAAAGTACATCAGCATCAGATCACTTTATTCCAGCCGTTCTATCCGGCTGGAATCCTTGGGGCCGGAGTACACCGAGAGCGGCATACAATCACGCATTATGCAGATTCGCAAGCGGGCGGTGGTGCCTCCAAGGCCGGGAGCCGCCGTGGTGACTATGCCGCCGCCCGGATACCGTGATTTCTACGGCTACTACCTCGGCGTTCTCAATGGCGCGCGCACCCGGCAGCTCAGACCCCAACTCAGCGCAGCTGTCCGGGAGAGCATCCGAGCTATCGAAAACATGAAGGCCCAACATTCTTTCCTAGCACAGTATTCCATTCAGACCCGCCCGCAGCTTGACCAGTACGAAGCCCATCTGGACAGCCTGATATCCGCTCTGACCGACCATCGAGCCGACCTTCACCGCGCCCGCAGGCGCGGTGAGCAGACCGCCCATTCCCCACAGGATGTCACCACCCACCTCCGCGCATTACGGAAGGAAAAGCGACTTATTGAGGGCATCAAGCGTGAGGCCCCCACCGCATACCAGCAAGTACAACGTATAGTGGAGATTCAGGAGAGAGAACGTACCCGCCAGAAAAACCGAAAACATTCAAGGAGGAATGCTATTGTCTAATCCATATCATCATAATTCACCTGTACCACCTGTTCATAAAACCGAACGCATCCTTATCATCGACAACGTGAAAGTGCGATTGACCAGTGTTTTCCATGAAAAGGTTAGCCTGAATGACGCTTTGAAGCATATCGTATCCCGCAAGCTGATGGAGCATCGCCATGATGTACATTGAAAAGATTCCGTCTAGCCTTGCCGGGCTATCCCGATTGCGGTATAATAAGGTTAATCTGCAAAAGCGGCTTGTTGTTTCTTGCTAAGGAGGTAGGCATGAAGAAACACAAGCAGTACACGGTGGGGCTCTATTGTCGGCTGTCCAAAGACGATGTTGGCAGCGGCGACAGCTCCAGTATCCATTCACAAAAAGCTATGCTAGAGCAGTATGTCCATGACAATGGCTGGACGGTCTATGGCTGCTACATCGACGATGGCTATTCGGGCACGAACTACAACCGGCCCGACTTCCAGCGGATGCTGGATGACATTGAGAATGGCAGTATCAATATGGTGGTGGTCAAAGACCTCTCACGCTTAGGCCGAAACTATCTTATGACCGGCCAGTACACCGATATCTATTTCCCTGACCGGGGCGTGCGCTTTGTAGCGCTCAATGATGGCATTGACACGCTGAACCATGATAATGAGATAGCCCCCTTCAAGAATATCCTGAATGAGATGTACAGCAAGGATATATCCAAGAAGGTGCGCTCGGCGGTTCGGTCGAGAAAGCAGCGGGGCGAATACCTCAGCAACTACGCACCCTATGGGTATATGAAAGACCCGGTGAACAAGCGGCGTCTCATCATAGAGGAGCGTGGTGCGTCTGTTGTCCGGCGGATGTATGAAATGTGCGCGTCTGGACAAGGCAGCAAGGTCATTGCCAAGACTCTGACCCGAGAGGGTGTCTTGACGCCGCGCAATCACCGCTACAAACTAGAGGGCAAGGCATACGATCCAACAGGCCGTTGGTTCACAGAAACGGTTCACCATATTCTCAGGAGCCGGATTTATCTGGGTGATATGGTACAGGGAGTCTATGCATGCTCACAATTTAAGCGGACGCCGAGCAAGCGCAAACCGCGAGAGGATTGGATTATCACACCAAACACCCATGAAGCCATCGTTGATGTAGTGATATGGGAACAGGTACAGAATGCTCTTGATTCAAGACAGCGGGTTTTGCGGAGCGGTGAGGTGCAGCTCTTTTCCGGCTTTGTCAAATGTGCGGATTGTGGCCATGCGCTGGCATATGCATATTGTCAGGGGATACCACAGTATAGCTGTGGTCAATATCGTCGGCATGGCAAGGACGCTTGCAGCTGTCACTATGTTCGAAAGGACATGCTGGAGCGAGTTGTTCTGAACGATATCCGTCAGCATGCGCGCTTAGCACAGGGGGACAGAGACAGTTTTGTCAGTCACTTGCAGGGCATAGGTCTTGAGCGGGATGCGGAAAGAGCGCACACGCTTGAGCACGAGCTGGGCCTGAATATGGTGCGTGTATCTGAACTGGATGGCATAATCAAGCAGTTGTTTGAACAGTTGACTAAGGGTACGCTTACCGACAGTCGGTTTCAGAAGCTGTCTGCTGAGTATGAGGCTGAGCAAAGCGGGCTTGAGCTACGGATTGAAGCTATTCAGAATGAGCTTGTTGCTATGCGGCGAGGCCAGATGGAATCGGAGCAATGGATTGAGCGTATTGAGCGATATGCTGACATTACGGCTCTTGACCGCATTGTGCTGAGTGAGCTGATTGAGAAGATTACGGTGGGCGAGGCTCGTATTGTGAACGGCGAAAAAGTTATTGATATTACGATTTACTATCGGTTTGTTGGTGCTGTTGGGCAAAAGATAGCCTGACAACATCCAGAACCGCGAGAATATATGTCCACTTCTCTTAGCGTGATACTGTGGCGAGTATACTGATTTTGAGACGAATACCTATTATCTGCGCGCAAGGTATTACAATCCAACAACAGGCCGTTTCTTGTCAGAGGATCCATATTGGCGAATGAATTTTGACAATATATATAGAAAAGGTGGCAGACCATCCGCTATAGCGATTGCACAAGCTTCTAATTTATATGTTTATTGCATCGGGAATCCAATTCGGTATATTGATCCGTTAGGGCTATCAATGTATGTTATTGGCGGGGATGGTAAAGTCGTTGAATTAGACCCATCTCAGCCTGTTAGCGTCATAGATGGTAGCGGGAATACTACAACATATGATAATTGGATCGGCATCAGTATGATAGATGGCAGTGGTTCGGTATCGACAATAACCGGTTCAATATTAAATATCCCGATTTTCAATCAGCTTAACACTACGACAGTTGGTGCTAATAATTTGTGTTGGGCGACAACTGCAGCAATGTGGGCGGCATTTCTCTTGGGAGATACAGATGATAGAACAGAACAAATTGCGCGGAGTGTTACAGGGATATTCACCGGTGACGGGTTTAATCAGGCGTGGTCTTGGGCAAGTACGGATGCTCTTGGATTAGGAATTGTGGATGCCCAAACACAATTATGGGGGAATTTATCAATTGATGCAATACAAGCGACAATAGACGGCAATAGCCCGTTTGGGGTATTATACAGGGATGCTAATTCTGGACATTGGATTCTTGGAACGGGTTATATAAATATTCCAGGGCAAGAAACGCATATTGTTTCTAATGATCCGTGGGGCGGCGCTCAAAGTTCGAGAACGTACAGCGATTTTCAAACACTGCCTGATGGTCGATCATGGAGTTGGACAGCACAGTAATAAATTATCACCTCAATAAAATAAATGGAGAGCAGAAGAATGAAAAAAATACTATGTTCATTATTGCTTATAGGCGTTGTATTTTCGGTAATGATGGGTAGTTCAGCAAAAATAAGTGCGGGGGGTGATATGGGCAATATGGGAACACTTTTTATAAATGGAGTCAAAGTGGAAAACAGAGATACGGTTATAAAGAGTGACGATCAACTGCTTTTTCCATTGCGTACAATTTTAGAAGAGCTTGGTAGTATGGTCATGTGGGAGAGCAGCACAGGGAATGCTTATTTTGACTTCGCAGGGGTAGTATATGTTTGTAAGCTTAATGCTTTCCCACAACGAATTGACGCTATTCTTGTCTGTAAGGTTACGAATATAAACTCCACGAACAATGCAGACTATATTCAGTTGCATCAAATGTCTGCAGATGGGACATATTGCTCTATAAATGGTAGAATATATCTCTATCAGCAAACGGGACAACGATTATTTGAAGCACTCGGATGCAAGGCGGAGATTGACCTTAATCAAGGGATATTGAAAATTTCCAACTGAATCATCTCCCGAGTTACAAACCCTGTGTTCACAATTTGGGAGAATGAGATGCTCCTCGGCCCTTGCGTTGCAAGGACTTTGGAGCATTGTTCTATTATCGACTTATTGGACACTCTGTCAAAATAAGCAAAAACAAGCGAGTAAACCGCAAAATTTCAGGATATGAACTCTTTAGTCTCGTTTGCCAGAAGGGCTTGGCTCCGCTATAATACAAGTGCTCACAAACTTCGGGTGCTCTGTGTCCTAAAGGTGCATGTGGACGTTCTGTATTCTAGAACGCACGATATTTCTCCAAACGTGCTTTCATTTCTTTCACGGAATGACAGTCCAGCCGATGCACACCTTAAAATGGTAGGTTTCGTTGCTTGAGAAAATAAGGATGCTCTGAGTTGTCCGATCACTATTTTCGGTATGAATAAAAATGTATAGCAGTGATTGATATTCTCATGGGTGACATATAGGTTGCGGACAAAACACCAAATGGGCCACCTTTCGGTGAGCCATCGTGGTATAATCGTTTTTTCGTCAGCGTTACCATTTGGCGGCCGGAAAAACGCCTCAAATTGTGCAAAAACTAGCTTTTCTGCAAATATTGCTTATAAGAAAGTCTCGAAACCCTTGCAATGACTGGGTTTTCAAAAGTGAACCATCTCCCGAGTTACGAACCCTGTGTTCATAACTCGGGAGATTTTTGTGCCCGGAAGCCCTTGCAACGCAAGGGTTCCCGGGTGCTTTTCTTTTTGTGAGAAGCTGGACAGAACGGGCAGATTACCGAAAATCCAGGTTGCATTTCGCCAAATTTCAGGAATCGAACCCTCTGTTTGGTTTTCCAAATGGGCTAATTCCCTCAGAAAACAAGCCCTCCCATGCCTCCGGTGTCCGATTGCCCAGTGTTGTATGTGGACGTTCTGTATTATAGAATTTAACGTATTTCTCCAAGCGTTCCTTCATTTCTTGCACGGAATGATAGTTCAGCCAATGCACGCCTTGCTGCACCTGCATCATCAGTTCTCGGTGTTTTTGCATTCGATTGCCTTGGTCGACCTTTCGAAAAATATGGTTGTAAAAGGTTCCTCTTGAAACTTCGAGCGCTTCACAAAGCTCATGAACACTATACTGATTAAATTCTGTGTGAAGCTCGGAAAGTGTCTCAAGCCGCTTTGCTAAAGGAACCTCAGAAATAGTATTTGACAATCGGATGATTTCCAACAAGTGCTCCGTCCGCTCTTTACTACGGATGAGCGTATTGAGGTCCGATAGCGAGTAAACCTTGTCAGCTGAAATAATCGGCTGATATTCTTTTATCCAGCGATATAGGGTGCTACGAGCGATTTTGTGAGTTTGGCATAGCGCATCGATGGTTTGTCCACTCTGATAGCAATTGACGACCTACTTGCGAAATTCTTCCGAATAGCTTTTTGGCATAATGAACCTCCCTGTTATTGATGGGATGATTATACCAGTGAATGATAAAATGTGATTTGTCAAACAGTATCACATAGGAGGAGCTCGTAATAACAAAGTGTATATTCATTTGTCATATTATGGTATACTATGGAAAATAGGGGTCGTATTCTCTGAAAGGAGCGCTGGTATGTTTTTCTTCTTCTTTAATGATTTATCCATTATTCCTGAAATTAGGCAAGCGTTCAAGTATATATGCATAGATAAAATGCTAACAGATGGCTATTTTGACATGAGCATTTATATCAATGGTAAGCTCACTAAGGATGCTATTCATTCTCAGCTGAAAGCCTGCAATTCACGATACGCTGTCTTGTATGAAAAGGCGTACCCGCAAGAAAAAGATGCTTTTGATGTATGGACGCAGCTCATTGTTCAACATCAAGACAATCGAAAGTATCATTCTCTAGAGCTCTCGCATATTGAGGCAGTCGCTATTGTGAACTGGGTCTATCGAATTATCAAAAAAGCGCCTGAGCGTGAAGAGTTTACCCGGAAGCTGATGAAAGATGAAAAAGCCTTATTCCATAATGCAAATGATATTGAACTTATAGATTGTGTTGTATATAACAAAGTAAAAGTTGCGCTTTATTTTATATCCTCTTTCTCCGATTTTGATGATGTTATTTCTCAACATGTAGCAATCGACAAACAGCTTTTTTATAGGGGCCATACGAACGCAAATCACAAGTTGATACCCTCTATTATGAGGTCTTCGAGTTGGAAGAAAAATGAGAGCAGAATGTACAATGACCTGATGATTGAATGTCCCGAGGATTTTTCGAAAACGTCAACGCATTTGGAAAGACTTGTTAAAATGTAACATTATGGACTCCCGACCAGATTGCTTGACATTACTAGAAATCCGCTGGTAGCCCTATATTTCGCATGCAAAGGAAACTTTGATCGCTACGGAGAGGTAGTGCTTATTTCTGCCGACAAAGGCAGCATAAAATATCCGCAAAGTGATACTGTATCCATTCTTGCAAGTCTTCCTTTGTTTAGGCACAGTATGCAAAAAGAGTTTCAGCACCTTGCAGCCGATGATAAGATATCCGACGTTGAGTTTAACCAAGGCGTTGCCCGGCTACTACATGAAGTTCGACTGGAAAAACCTGCCTTTATGGCCGAAATCAAGAAATCTGACATTCTCAATAGCTTTATAGTGCATGCCTACAAGAACAATGCGCGAATCGTCAAGCAAGACGGTGCTTTTATACTGTGTGGCCTGTTAGAGAATGACAGTGCACTGAATGAGTTTCGATATAAAGATAACAACAAAACGGTTGTTGTTCTCGTAAAAAATAAACCTAAGATTCTTGATGAGCTGGATCGCTTCTCAATCAATCATGCAGCCCTCTTTCCGGAGATTGAATGTGTTTCTGAGTTTATTAAATCTAGATATGCTTAAAGACTAATAGTGGAAAGGTTGACCGCCTTGATTTCAAAAATTTCTTTAATAGATGACATGGGTGTTTTTAATCATTTTGACTGGGATACCAGTGTAACTGACAAAGTTGGCAACCCATTACGGTTTCAAAAAATCAACATCTTATACGGCCGAAATTACTCAGGCAAAACGACATTGTCTAGAATTATTAGGTCTCTTGAAACCAAGCAAATCCCAGAGAAATACGATAACCCGACTTACTCGCTTTTACTTGACGGCGAGATCATAGTTACGCAAAATTCTTTGGCGGGTTTTCCAAGTGAGGTTCGCGTTTTTAATGAGGACTTTGTGCGCTCAAATCTTCGCTTTCTTGTTGATGAAGAACAAGAAATAGAGCCCTTCGCAATTCTTGGTGCCGCAAACACAGAAACAGAAAAGAGTATCCGTCAGTTGGAAGAGGAGCTTGGCTGCAATGTTGAAGATCAAGAAACAGGGTTGTACAGAAAGCTGATGGACGACCAAGGCGACGAAAGCAATGCAAAAAAGGCCTTCAAAGATGCCGACAGGAATCTCGAGAATCAGCTCAGCGAGAAGGCCACACACAGAGAACGTGGGATTAAATATGAGCCAGAGCGATATGGCGATCAAAATTATACTATCATTAAGCTAAACAAAGATATCAGCACTGTTCTGTCACCTGACTACTCTTCTTTATCTCCGGAGCAGAAGGCCGGAGCCGAGCAGGCAGTCCAAGAACAAGAGAAAGAAAGCATTTTTCCACTTATCTATCCTGCGCTTGAATTGGAGTCAGTAAACGAAAAAGTCTGTGAGCTGCTTTCTCGCGAAATAGGAGTATCAAATAAAATTGCGGAGCTATTGCGAAGTTCTGCACTAAACCAATGGGTGAAAAAGGGGCAGGAGCTTCACAAAGGTGAAGACGTTTGCGCTTTCTGTGGGAACCCTATTTCACAAGCACGTTGGGGCGAAATAAATGCGCATTTTGATGACGAGTCAAGAGCCCTAGAATCGGCCATTGATTCTGTGCTAACGCAGCTTAATTTGAGACGTTCCATGATATCTCAAGCACTACCAGACAAGTCATCTTTTTATATGGAGTTTCATTCGAGACTTGACATTATTGTCGCTGGAATGGCTAATGAGGTTCAGGCCGTTAAGAATTATATTGAGAGTGCAACTAACCTACTTAGTCATAGAAAATCTCAGATAACAATGGCGCTTCCTAGTAATCTTACGGTTCCTAGCTGCGAGTCCTTACGAAACTTGTATATGAAGATGAATGCTCTCATTGATGATAGCAATAACCATACTAATTGCTTAAGTGATAAAAAGACATCTGCTCAGGACGCCTTGCGGCTACATGAAGTCGCTTCTTTTTGCGACTCAATAAGCTACAAAACCCAGAAAAACCGTATTAATGAACTTGAACAGGCATATTCAAACGCTCAAGGAAAAGCCCAGGAAACGCATGACAACATTGATGCAAAAAAGCGGCTGCTTGAAGCTCTCTATAGGCAACTCAACGACGAGGAAGAAGGCGCAAAACGAGTTAATCACTACCTAAACGATTTTTTTGGCCATAATCATCTATCTCTTGAGGCAAACGAAGGCGCCACAGCCGAAAAGCGCATCCAGTTTCGTATTATGCGAGATGGAAAGCCTGCTTTTAATTTAAGCGAGGGAGAATGTAGCTTAATTGCGTTTTGCTATTTTGCCGCCAAGCTCGATGATGTCAAGACGGCAGAGAGTAAACCAATAATTTGGATTGATGATCCAATCTCAAGCTTGGACAGTAATCATATTTATTTTGTCTATAGCTTGATTTATTCTGCAATAGTCAAAGGGGACGTCTTCAAGCAGCTTTTTATTTCCACACACAACCTTGACTTTTTAAAATACTTGAATCGTCTAAAATCATTTCGTTATGACGCTAATGGAAAAGCTATCGCTGAAGGTAAAGCCAATTTCTTGGTTGAACGTGAGGGAGGACTTTCTCATATTATCAAAATGCCAAGTTATCTGAAAGAGAAAGCAACCGAGTTCAATTACTTATTTTCTGTCATATACAAATGCTCCAAGCAAAATTCTATAAGCGATGAGAATATTGATCTTCTGTATAGCTTTGGCAATTGCGCTCGCAGATTTTTTGAGTTGTACTTATACTTTCGCTACCCTGACGAGTCTGAAGAAGTTGAGCCAAAAATTATGCGATTTTATGGGGACGATGAGGTCGCTGCAATATTAACTTGTCGAATGATTAACGAGCATTCTCACGGAACATCTCTAGAAAAGGGATCTCGTTCCAGTATTGACCCCGAAACAATCACTGTGGCAAAAAGAATAATCGAACAACTGAGCAAGGACAGTGACCAGTTTCACTCCCTGTTGAAGAGCATAGACGAAGCCACTTAGCATTATTCGCGAAAGGAGAGGAATTATAACACCCAGCGAAATCGCTTTCAGAATGCATTACCCATTTGACAAAAGTGAAATTTGTCAATCAATTGAGCTTTTGATGGACTACTATCATTATAATGACGACCTCAACTATTCACCAGCAATGCGCCAAAACGTTGTCGGTTGCTGTATTGTAGAATTGGATATATTTCTCGGCCTGATTACCCGACTGATGTCCGCCTTGAAGTGGTAGTTTTCATTGCTTGAGAAAAATTAGGATGCTCAGAGTTGTTTGGTCACTATTTTCTGTATGAATAGAAATGTATAGCAGTGACTGATATTCTTATAAGTGACATATATGCAGCGGGCAAAAAGCCAAATGGCCCACCTCTCGGCGAGCCATCGGGGAACAATCGCATTTTCGTCAGTGTTGCCATTTGGAGGCTGAAAAATCACCTCAAATTGCGCTAAAACTAGATTTTCTGCAAATATCGCTTATTAAGAAAGTCTCGAAACCCTTGCAATGACAGGGTTTTCAAAAGTCCTATAATTCCACTTCGACCATGACGCAGAGGAAACCGTTGAAATGCAAGGCATTTCAACGGTTCTTCTCTTGCGCCTGAGGCTATCGCGTTACACTGATTGCACGCTTGATTTTTTGCCTAAATTTCATGAATCAGGAGTGTTAAAAACATGGCAAAAATCAAAATGAAAACAGGCGGCACGATGGCGGAGTATTACGAAAAATTTTTGCTTTCAAAGCAAGCGGACGGATTGAGCGACAAGACTTTGCAAACTTACCGTCAGCACCTAAGCGCAGTTTCTAAGTATCTTGTAATAAACGCAGAGCTTGACGCACTTCAAAAAACAGATTTAGACAACATGATAGTTTCCATGCGCGGGAGCGGGTTATCTTCTAATTCAATCAGCAGTTACACACGCACACTCAAATCTTTTTTCTCGTGGTGCAACGGCGAGAACATTACAAACCTCAACATGAAACGCTACAAGGCCGAAGAAACGATTAAAGAAACCTATTCGGACAAAGAGCTTGCGACACTTCTGAAAAAGCCGAACGTGAAGAAATGCACCTTTGCAGAGTTCCGCAACTGGACAATAATCAATTTCCTGTTAAACAGCGGTTGCCGCGCGGCAACCTTGCGGAATATTTGCATAGAAGATGTAGACCTCGAAAACAACATTGTTTATTATAGACATACAAAAAATAAAAAAGCGCAGGTTATTCCGCTGTGTGGCGTGATGTGTAACATTTTGAAGGAGTATCTAAATGTCCGTGGCGGCAAGCCGACAGATTTTCTTTTCCCAAACGACAGCGGCGGTCAACTCACGGAAAACGGATTGCGCTGTACAATAGGCCGCTATAACAAGCGGCGCGGGGTTCTGAAAACCTCATTGCACCTATTCCGTCACACATTCGCGCGGAAGTATCTTATTGACTGCGGCGGTGACGCTTTCACATTACAAAGGCTTTTAGGTCATTCCACGCTCGACATGACAAAGCATTATTGCAATATCTTTGACGCTGACATTACAAAAAACTATGACAATTTTTCCCCTCTCGCACAAATGAAAGGCACGGAAACAAAAATAAGAATGGAGCGGTGAACATGTGCGACAATTCCAATACTTACGGCTTGCCGCTTGCGTTAGTCTTTGAAGAGTTTTTTAAGGACGAGTGGGAGCGGGACGAGGCCGCGGGCGATAAAAACGAAGAAGAATCTACAAGTTAATACATCTTTGTACATGATAGTAAAAGACGGTGGAAGTATTTACATCTTCCATCGTCTTTCTATATCTCTGTATCAGCTTCATACAAGGCCGCTATGCCCTTTACATAGTCCTTTAGCTGTTCTGCTATGTGAGCGGGAGAAACGAGCCTCACGGCCTTTCCTAGGCCGCAGAGCCAACCGAAAAACTGATTGCTAACCTCAACAGAAACGATTATTGTAAAGTGATTCTTCCCATCCGGACGCATTACAATATCTTTTCCAAAGCGGTCAATGACTACGCCTGTTAAATAATTGCTGAACCTCAGCGTTATTCGCTCCTCTGCGCCGCCGTACATAGAAAATAGCTTTGCTGACCGCTCAGACACGCGCAGGGCGTTGTAATCCTCTTTGCCGTCCCGCTTTTCGTCCGATAGCTTTACATTGTCCATCTTATCAACACGAAAATGTTTCATCTTGCCGCTCTCAAAGGCGAGTAAATAGTGATTGCCGTCATTCCACAAGAGCGCGAAAGGGCTTGCAATATAAGACTTCTTGTTATATTTCTTCTCTTTTTGGATATTGTAATTGAAATAACGGAAAGTGATTTTCTTATCCTCAGCAATAGCGGCATGAATATTATCCAAGCCGTAAAACGCGCTGTCGTTCATGTTGCGAATACGATTATCGACAAAGGCGCGGCGGTCAAGGATAG
>JGI994J12354_10004311_pt1 | contig 12838 bp, 10 predicted proteins | sample IntmicLarv3ML3BL_FD_12354 | JGI IMG/M metagenome (IMG submission 12354)
CGACGACGCCGTGGACGTTGCCGTCGAATGTGGCGCTGGCGGTGAACGCGAAGGAGACGTATGCACGTGTGTCTTGCGGCGGTGACGTGTTCATCATGGCAGAGGGGTTGCTTGGCTCTGTGCTGTCGGAGGAATATGAGGTGCTGGAGACGATGCCCGGTGCGGATTTGCAGGGCATGGAGTACGAGCCGCTGTTCCCGTATGCCGAGGTTGACCGCAAGGGCTTCTTCGTTGTTTGCGACAACTATGTCACGCTGACAGACGGCACAGGCGTGGTTCACATTGCGCCTGCGTTTGGTGAGGATGATGCGCGCGTGGGCAAGATTTACGACTTGCCGTTCGTGCAGCTGGTTGACGAGCGCGGCAATTTTGTGGAGAGCGTGACGCCGTGGGCGGGCATGTTCGTGAAGGACGCAGACCCGTTGATTATCAAGGATATGAAGATGTCGGGCAAGCTGTTTAAGGCGCTGGATTATGAGCATAACTATCCGTTCTGCTGGCGTTGTGACACGCCACTGTTGTACTATGCGCGCGACGCGTGGTTCATCCGTATGACGGAGGTGCGCGACCGCCTTGTGAAGAACAACAGCACGGTCAACTGGTATCCTGATAATGTGAAGCAGGGGCGCTTCGGCAATTTCCTGGAAAATGTTATCGACTGGAGCTTGAGCCGTGAGCGCTACTGGGGCACGCCGCTGCCGATTTGGGAGTGTGACTGCGGGCATCGCCATGCGATTGGAAGCGTGGAAGAGCTTATGGCGATGGGCGAGAATGTTTCGCCGGACATCGAGCTTCACAAGCCGTTTATTGACAATGTGCTGCTGAATTGCCCGCAATGTCAGGGCAAGATGAAGCGCATTCCCGAGGTTATCGACTGCTGGTTCGATTCGGGCGCGATGCCGTTTGCACAGCATCATTATCCGTTTGAGAATAAGGAAGTCTTCGAGGCGAATTTCCCGGCGAACTTTATTTCCGAGGCAATTGACCAGACGCGCGGCTGGTTCTACACGCTGATGGCGATTTCGACGCTGTTGTTTGACAAGGCGCCGTATGAGAATGTCGTTGTGCTGGGGCATGTGCAGGATAAAGACGGCCAGAAGATGAGCAAACATAAGGGCAACGTTGTGAATCCGTGGGATGTGCTGGACAATCAGGGCGCGGATGCGGTGCGTTGGTACTTCTATTCGGCAAGTGCGCCGTGGATTCCGAACCGTTTCCATGGCGAGGCGGTGAGCGAGGGGCAGCGCAAGTTCATCGGCACGCTTTGGAATACGTACACGTTCTACGTGCTGTATGCGAATATCGACGAGTTTGACCCGACGAAGCATAGCCTTGACAAGGCGAACTTGCATCCGATGGACAAGTGGGTGCTTTCGCGCCTGAATACGGTTATCAAGACAGTGGACGAGAACATGGAGCAGTACAAGATTACGGAGGCAGCGCGTGCGCTGACGAGCTTCACGGACGAACTGAGCAACTGGTACGTCCGCCGTTGCCGCGAACGTTTCTGGGCATCGGGCTTGGAGGCAGACAAGGTGAATGCGTACATGACACTGCATACAGTGCTCGTGTCGATTGTCAAGCTGACTGCGCCGTTTACGCCGTTTATTGCAGATGCGATGTATCAGAATCTTGTGTGTTCGCTGGACAAAAACGCACCGGAGAGCGTGCATCTGTGCGATTATCCAGTGGCAGATGCAATCCTGATTGACGCGGCGCTGGAGAAAAATATGGGTCTGGTGCTGGATGTAGTTGTGCTGGGCCGCGCGGCGCGGAACACGGCAGCTATCAAGAACCGCCAGCCAATTGGCAAGATGTATGTGCAGGCGGAGGACGAATTGTCAGATATGTTTGCGGCCATCGCGGCGGAAGAGCTGAATGTCAAGGCTGTTGAGCAGGTGGACAGCACGGAGGCGTTCACGACATACAAGTATAAGCCGCAGTTGAAAACGCTGGGAAAGAAGCTGGGCAAACTGCTCCCGCGCTTCTCCGAGATGCTGAACGATGTGGATGCGAATGCGTTCATGGCGCAGGTGAAGCAGGGTGAGGTAGCGTTCAATATCGACGGCACAGAGGTTGCCATCACGTTGGATGATTTGCTTGTCGAGACGACGCACAAAGAGGGCTTCGTCACGGAGCAGAACAAGGGCGTGACCGTGGTTATCGACACCAACATGACAGAAGAGCTGATTGAGGAAGGCTTTGTGCGCGAGGTCGTCAGCAAGATTCAGACGATGCGCAAGGAGGCGGGCTTCGAGGTTCTCGACCGTATCCGCGTGACCTATAGCGGCAGTGATGTTGTCGCGGCGGTTATCGAGCGTAATGCAGACACGTTGAAGACGGAAGTCTTGGCGGACGCGCTGACGGCGGGCGAACACAAGGGCTATGTGAAGGACTGGAGTGTGAATGGCGAGGACGTGACGTTCTCGGTGGAGAAGGCGTAAACGATGGGAACTAAATTGTTGAGCGCTGAACTCGATACGGCGCAACTGCTGGTGCTGGTGATTGTATTGGTTTGTCTGGTTTTGATTATTGTGCTTATCATTGCGAACATCGTGCACAGAGCTGTGATGTGGCATTGGAATAACCATTCGCCTGTGCGAACCGTCGCGGCAAGGGTGGTAACAAAGCGTCGGGCTGTGTCGCCTCGCGTTCACTCGNGGCGGTATANATCGAGCCATCGCACATCGAGTCGCGGTGCGANCTNTTACGCAAGCTTTGAGNTGGAAAACGGCAGCAGTATGGAACTGCGCGTGAATGGCGCGTATGACATGCTGGCGGAAGGTGATGTAGGCGCACTGACGTACCAAGGGACGCGGTATCAGGGGTTTGTGCGGCGGATGTAATGTGTGGTATATATTCAGCATATAAGAAGAACCGATTGCGGAAGTTCAATGCAATCGGTTCTTTTTCGTGTGAAGTATTTCCGGTGTGCTATTTTGAGTCGGTTTTCAAACGGATTTCCGTGCCATACATGACGCGAATGCCCGGCTCCGGCATTTGCGTTTCAATGGTTTTAGATATCCCGGCATCAGCGGGTGAGGCCGTTGGCGCGTCGTCGATGTCAGTGCTGACGACATATGGCGACAACCCGAGCGCCTCTAAGGCGGTGGTAGCCTCCGCGACAGTCATCGCGGTGACGTTCGGCACTTCGACAAGTGCGACACCCTCTTGTGAGCCGGCGGTCAAGAACACGGTTGTGCTTGTGGGCACGCTCATACCGCACAGAGGGAATTGACTTGTCACAACCGCACAGTTTCCGCCGACAAGGTCGTAGTCCAGATTCAGTGCGTTCAAGCGCTTGGTTACCTCAGCGACGGACTTGCCTGTGAAGTCCTCCATGGTGATAGACTCTGTGGAGTGCGCAGCCGCGTCGGCAATCGGGTAGGTCGGCGGGATGGTTTTGTATTTGATGATGTCGAGCATAAGCTCTTTCGACATGGCCGCGGCAGAGGCAGCGCCATCGTCGTATATTTCCTCACTCACATTGTGCAGAAGCACGAGAACCGCGTACTGCGGATTCTCCACGGGGAAGTAGGTGATGAACGAAAGGCTGAAAGCATAGTCGTCCGAGCCGGGAATGCCCTGCTGGCCGGTGGCTGTTTTGCCGCCGATGGCCCAGCCTTCGATGGCGGCTTTGCGCCCCGTGCCTGTTGGCTGGATGACGGCCTCCATAGCCTTGCGCAGATAATCAGAGGTCTTTTTGGAGATAACCTTTCGTTGAATGAGAGGCTTATTTTCGGAGATAATTTGCCCGTTGTCATCAATGACCTGTGAAACGACGTAGGGACGCATAACGTTTCCGCCATTGATGATGGAACAGAAGCTTGTGAGCGCCTGCATAGGGGTGCAGTTGAAACGCTGGCCAAAGGATGCGACGGCCAGCTCAACCGTGTGGAAATTCTGATACGGATGCAAAACGCCGATGCTTTCGGCGGGGAGGTCAATGCTTGTGCGCTCGCCATAACCGAAATTCAACAGGTATGCATAAAAGGTCTCGCGGCCAAGTGCTTCTGCAATTTCCATCATGGCGACGTTGCAGGAGTTGGCGATTGCCTCTTCCAAGGTTTGCTCCTGATGTCCGCCTTCCTTATGGCAGGGAACACGCGTGTTGCCGTACCAGCGCTCGCCGTTGCAGAAGAATGTCTGGTCAGTGCGGATGAGGCCTTCCTCCAGCGCGGCGGCCACGGTCATAGGCTTGTAAATAGAGCCGGGCTCAAAAGTGGAACTCACGTTGAAATTTGCCCAGATAGAGTCGAGATTATCAAATTTTTCGGACTCGGGCAATGTGTCCCATGTTGCCGCGTATGACTCCTTGTTGATGAAGGAAACGTCGTCCGGGGCGTTGAGGTTCACGCTCGGATACTGCGCGAGAGCGTAAAGCTCGGCCGTGTGCGGGTTCATAACAATGGCAGAGGCAAAAGGCGCATCGTATAGCTCGGCATATTTCTCGCAGATGCGCTCGGCGCTCTGCTGTATAGTCAGGTCAAGCGTTGTGATGAGCGAGTATCCGTTGGTAGGTTCTACGCGCTCGACCTCGACGGAGCCAGCCTCGCCGAAGATACCAAAGGTGCGTCCGGGCGTGCCTGTTAGCAGGTCATTATATTGCCGTTCAAGCCCCCAGCTGTTCGCGTTGCGGATAAAGCCAAGGACGGCGGAGGCAAGATTGTCATGCAAATATTCGCGTTTATAAGTATCTAAAGCATAGACGTGTGAGAGTTTCTCGGCTTTGAGGGCATCGGTAAGCTCAACAGCCGCCTTGCGTGGAACCTGACGCGCAAGAATGAGATGCATTGTGTTGTACGTGGGCTCCAACGTGTTGGAATCGGCAACAATATAGCTTTGCAAGGTTTCCATGTCGAGATTGGCGAAGCCGTAGTTAACGGACAGCACTTGGTGTATGATTTCCAAGGTGCGCAGTCTGTTTTGCTGAATTTTTTGTTTTTCTTCAGCAGATTTGGATGCATAGCTCTTTTTGGAGGTTTCGCTTTCAAAGTTCATCAGCGTGCGCACATCTAAAATGATGTCATATGTGAGCGTGCTGACGGCAAGCGGCTGTCTGTTTCGATCAAGAATAGCGCCGCGCTTTGCCGTGAGTGTCTGGTTGAGAGAGTCTCTTTCCAGAAGTTGATCCAGTACACGCGCTGTATAATTGTTGCCGTGATCGGATTTGAGCTGGTAGATTTTATAAGAGAGAAAGCCCAGTGCGACAATAAATACAAAAAGGAAAACGTATAATTTCGTTTTCCGTAATTGTTGCTCGTTTAAGAGCTTTTTTTTCTTTTGACGGGCAGGGCTGCGTTCAGAAGAAGAACGCGGCCGTGCAGGTCGTCTGTTGTTTGAATCCATAGTATCAATCCTTAAAAGTCAGTTTTGAAGACGTAAATTTTGCAGCGGTTATTCGAACAGTGCAAAGAGATTGAAGCCCGACTGCGGCGTTTCGGCATCGGCAGTGTCGAACTGCACGCTGTAGCTTGTGCGCGGAACGGAGACGTGAATTACTTGATAGTCTGCCGGTCTGACCATGCCCAGTCTTGTGGTGGCGAGNTGTTCAATTGTTTTGAGGTCATAGCCATCCATGATATCGGTTTCCAAGGCGCGATTTTCGTATTGGAGCGTTCGCAAAGCAGTCTGTGCGCTTTGAAGTGTATGATGCTTCTGGTCAACATAGGCTGTAGTGGACAGCCATGCCAGGATGCCTAAGAATATCACTGAAATCAGAACGAACGTCGTTGGGGAGACGGTGCGCTGATTCTGTGTATCGATTTTATAAACGGTTTTCGCCTTCTTCGTGCCACGCTGTACCTTCTTGCGGCGAACCGGCTTGCTGTGCGGTTTCTGTGTCGGGGCAGGGCGGCGCACAGGTTGTCTGCGCGCGGGACGCTCCTCGGGATATTCCTCTTCCTCGGGATACGGCAAAGCAACTTGGTATGCCTGAGAGGTATGCGAATAATAACCGTTTTGGAGATAACGGTTATAAAGGTCGGATTTGTATGTACGGTTTGTTTGTTTGTATGCCATGTAATTTACCTTCTTTTAACATGCAGCGGTTGTGATGCGGCGGCATGGAATGTATTTGTCTATATGCGTTCCGCGACGCGAAGCTTTGCGCTGCGTGAACGATGGTTTTCGGCAAGTTCCTGTTCGGAGGGGAGAATCGGCTTCCGTGTTACAATGCGGAGGAGCGGCTTCTTCCCGCAGATGCAGACCGGGAAATCCGGCGGGCAGGTGCAGGGGTTCTCCAATGTGCGGAATGTGTTTTTAACAATCCGGTCTTCAAGGGAGTGAAAGCTAATGATACACAGCCGCCCGCCAGGGCGAAGCGCCGCCGCCAAGTCGCGGATGGCGTTTTCGAGGAGCGTCAACTCGCCGTTTACTTCGATGCGTATTGCTTGAAATGTGCGTTTTGCCGGGTGCGGTCCGTCAGACCGCGCGGCTTTCGGGATCGCTTTTTTGATAACGGATACCAGCTCGAAAGTTGTTTCAATGGGCTTGGATGCCCGTTCGGCAACGATGAATTGCGCAATGCGCTTTGACCAGCGTTCTTCGCCGTAGGAAAAGATGATGTCGGTGAGGCGTTTCTCGTCATATTCGTTGACGATGCGATAGGCGGTGAGTGGATTTCGATTGTCCATTCGCATGTCGAGCGGTGCGTCCTGCATATACGAGAAGCCGCGCTCGGGCTCGTCCAACTGATGAGAGGAGACACCAAGGTCAAGCAATACGCCGTCGAAAGCGGTGATGTTTGCGGTGGACAGGATGTCTTCCACCTCTGCGAAGTTAAAACGAAGCAAGGTTGCCTTGTCCTGATAGTCGGCCAGAACTGCTGTGGCTTTCGCAAGCGCGTTTTCGTCCTGGTCAATGCCGATAAGGCGGCCGGTGTCGAGGCGCTTCACGATGTGGGAGGAATGCCCTGCGCCGCCAAGCGTGCCGTCCATGTATATGCCGTCTGCGCGGATAGCAAGGGCGTCTATGCATTCGTGAAGCAATACCGATGTATGGTTAAAATCCATGTTCGTCACCACTCCAATCCTTATATCCCTAAGTCTGCCATGCGTTTGGCGATTTCTGTGTCGATAAAGTTATCATTGCTGTTATATTCATCCCAGTTGTCTTTCGACCAGATTTCGATGCGGTTGACAACGCCGATGGAGACAATCTCTTTTGTCAGTCCTGCATAATCGCGCAGATTCTGCGGGAGGAGGGCGCGGCCTTGTCCGTCGATTTCAGCCTCTGCCGCGCCGCCGAAGAAGAAGCGGATGAACTTGCGTGCGTCAGGGTCAGTCACAGGAAGCTTTTCAACCTTTTCTTCAAACTTCTTCCATTCCTCAGGCGAGTAGACGAACAGGCACTTGTCCAAGCCGCGCGTAACGATAAAGCCTCCACCAAGCGCCTCGCGGAAGCGGGGCGGGAGGATGACGCGGCCCTTCGTGTCAATGCTATGCTGGTTTTCGCCACGGAACATGCGCTCACATCCACTGGGTACGATTTTGGGTGGAAAATTTCACATTGCAACCACTTTCCACCACTTTCAACTACATTTAACCATATTGTAACCTATTTTTATGAAAAAAGCAAGATGTATTCTTGGAATTACGATACAACTTGCAAAAAGACGGCGGGCCATACTGTGGAGTTTGTAAAGAAAAGCAATAATTTCTTTCAGAAAGTGTTGTAATATAGGAAGAAATCTGTTAGAATGATTGGTGTTGATTTACGCGAATGAATCGTAGGAGGTGTATGGAAAATGGCAAAATGCGAAATCTGTGATAAAAGTATATTGACTGGCTCGAAAATTAGCATCACGAGAAGTCACGTCTCCAGACGTGCCAACAAGATGTGGAAGCCGAATGTCAAGAAGGTAAGAATCGTTGTAAACGGTGCCGTAAAGACGGTGAACATGTGCATGAAGTGTCTGCGGTCGCAGAAACTGAACCGTGCAAACTAAGTTCTTTGTACGCAAAGAGCGCATTCCTTGTAATGGGGGATGCGCTTTTTTAATGTGCTAATATAGGATACAAAAAAGGCGGCAGACAATTTGTCTGCCGCCTTTTTTGTTGTTTTGTTGCGCAAGATTATATCTCGCGTTTTGTAAATGTGGTGTGAAGCAGGTGGTGCGCCTTCTCGCCGTAAGGCTCGCCAAGGAAGTCCTTGTAGAGCTGCTGAATCTCAACATTCAAATGCGATGCGCGGAGAGGTTTATCTGTATCTTCCGCATAGAGCGCCTTCGCACGGTCGCGAATGATGTCGAGGTCATTGCCGTGGTGCGGCTGACCGCCGCCGCCGACACAGCCGCCGGGGCAGGCCATAATCTCGATAGCATGGTATGTTGCCTTCTTATCGCGAACATCTTCCAGAAGCTTTCTGGCATTACCAAGACCGCTGGCAACTGCGATATTCAAGTCCATACCTGCAATGTTGACCGTTGCAACGCGCACGCCTTCTGTGCCGCGAAGCTCTGTGAAATCGAGCTTGCCGATTTCCTTGTTCTCCAGCCAAGCGGAGGCCGTGCGGAGAGCCGCCTCGATAACGCCGCCTGTTGTGCCGAAGATAACAGACGCGCCTGTGGACTCGCCCATCACTTTGTCGAAATCGCTGTCCGGCAAGTCGTTGAAGCTGATACCAGCCTCGCGAATCATCGAACCAAGCTCGCGCGTGGAGATAACATAGTCCACATTAGCCAGCTTGTTGTCGGAAAGCTCCGGACGTGCCGCTTCGTATTTCTTTGCCAGACACGGCATGACGGAGACGACAACAATCTTCTCCGGCGCAATGCCGAGCTTGTCCGCCAGGTATGTCTTCGCAATAGCACCGAACATTTCGTGCGGCGATTTACATGTGGACGGAACATCGAGCAGCTCCGGGAAGTTGTGCTCAATGAACTTAACCCAAGCGGGGCAGCAGCTTGTCAGAATCGGCAATGTGCCGCCGTGCTGTATACGGTGAATCAACTCGCTGGCTTCCTCCATGATTGTCAAGTCCGCCGCGAAATCTGTGTCCATAACTTTGTCGAAGCCCATTGCGCGCAAGGATGAAACCATCTTACCCGTTACGCGGGAGCCAACCGGCATACCAAACATTTCGCCCAGAGCAACGCGGATAGCCGGCGCTGTCTGCACGATAACAAATTTTTCCTTATCGTTCAAGGCATCCCAAACCTGCGCCGTATTGCTGACCTGCGTCAAAGCGCCTGTCGGGCAAACGGATACGCACTGGCCGCAGAATGTGCAGCTTGTCTCCAAGATGGGCTTGTCGAAAGCCGTGCCGACGAATGTGTCAAAGCCGCGGTTGACAGCGGAGTATACGCCGACAGTCTGCACTTCGTTACACATTGTTTCGCAACGGCGGCAGAGCACGCACTTCTCGGGATCGCGAACGAGCGAGTAGCTCGAGGTGTCCTTCGGATGCGAAGATGTTTTGCCTTCGTATTTGATTTCGCGCACGCCGAGCTCTGCGGCCAAGCTTTGCAGCTCGCAGTTCAGGTTGCGTTCGCAAGACAAGCAGTCCTTCGGATGGTTGGACAGAAGCAATTCAACCATCGTGCGGCGTGACTTAATCGCGCGGATAGAATTGGTGTGAACAACCATGCCTTCTGTTACATCTGTAGCGCAGGCAGGCGCAAGATTGCGCCGTCCCTCCACCTCGACCATACAAACGCGGCAGGTGGCAACTTTGTTAACGAGCTTGATATCATGCAAGTCAAGATGGCAGAGCGTCGGGATATGCGCGCCCGCTTTCCGTGCTGCATCCAGAATGGTGCTGCCCGGTTCGACTTGAACTGTATTATTATTTATCGTAACACTAATCACGCACTTCTCCTCCTTACTGACGCTCAATGGCTTTTTTGGGGCACTTCGTGAAGCAAACGCCGCACTTGATGCACTTTGACTGGTCAATTATGTGTACTTCTTTGCGCTCGCCCGAGATACAGGAAACCGGACACTGCTTTGCACAAATCGTACAACCGATACAATTTTCCGGCACAACGACATACTTCAAAAGGTCTGTACATTTACCGGCCGGGCAACGATGGTCGCGGACATGCGCCTCGTACTCGTCAAAGAAGTATTTCAATGTGGACAGAATCGGGTTCGGCGCTGTCTGACCCAAGCCGCAGAGCGAGCAATCCTTGATGATTTCGCCAAGGTTGCGAAGCTCGTCGAGGTCTTCTTCTGTGCCCTGTCCTTTTGTGATGCGTTCCAGAATCTCGAGCAGGCGGCGGTTACCGATACGGCAGGGTGTACACTTGCCGCAGGATTCCTCAACCGTGAATTCAAGATAGAACTTTGCGATATTGACCATACAGTCGCTTTCGTCCATAACAATCATACCGCCAGAGCCCATCATCGAGCCAACGGACATCAGCGAATCGTAGTCAATCGGCATATCAAGCATGGATGCGGGGATACAGCCGCCGGACGGGCCGCCTGTCTGCACGGCTTTGAATTCCTTGCCGCCGCGGATGCCGCCGCCGACCTGATAGATAATATCGCGCAGGGAAATACCCATCGGCACTTCAACAAGACCAACGTTGTTGATTTGGCCTGCCAATGCGAATACCTTTGTGCCCGGCGATTTCTCTGTGCCGATGCTACGGAACCAGTCTGCCCCTTTAAGAATGATGGGCGCGACATTTGCAAATGTCTCAACGTTGTTAACGTTGGACGGCTTGCGCCAGAGGCCTTCCTGCGCAGGGAAGGGCGGTTTGACCAACGGCTCGCCGCGTTCACCCTGTACGGAGTTAATCAATGCAGTTTCCTCGCCGCAGACAAATGCGCCCGCGCCAAGGTTCAGACTGATATGGAAGTTGAAGCCTGTGCCGAGGATGTTGTCGCCCAGCAAGCCGGCTTCTGTTGCCTGTGCGATAGCGATTTCCAGACGTTCCACCGCGAGCGGGTATTCCGCACGGATGTAGATAACGCCTTCGTCCGCACCAATGGAGTAGCCTGCAATGGCCATTGCCTCCATGATACTGTGCGGGTCGCCCTCGAGAATGGAACGATCCATAAACGCGCCCGGGTCGCCCTCGTCGGCGTTACAGATGATATACTTTTTCTCAGAAACGGACTTGGAAGCAAACTCCCACTTCAAGCCGGTCGGGAAGCCGCCGCCGCCGCGTCCGCGCAAGCCGCTCTTCTTCATTACGTCGATAACCTGCTGCGGTGTCATGTCAACAAGGCAGCGGCCAAGCGCTTCATAACCCTGCATAGCGACATAGTCCTCGATTTTTTCGGGGTCGATAATGCCGCAGTTACGCAGTGCGATGCGAAGCTGCTGGTGATAAAACGGGATTTCTCTATGCTCCGCAATATGTTCCTTTGTCTGCGGGTCTGTATAAAGAAGCTTATCGTATATACGGCCCTTGACAATGTGCTCTTCCACGAGCTTGGCGATGTCTTCGCCCTGCACTTTTACGTAGAAAACATTGTCCGGATAGATTTTGACAATCGGACCTTGCTCACAGAAGCCGAAGCAACCTGTTTTCAAGACCTGCACCTCGTCTTGAAGGTTGTGCTTCGTAAGCTCGGCTCTCAATTCACCGACAACGTCCTCGGCGCCGGAGGCGATACAACCGGTACCGCCGCAGACGAGAATATGCATTCTGTATTTACTCATTGTTTGGGCACCTCTTTTCCGGTTAATGCGCCATCCAGAGCGATGCCCTGCATAACGTGCTTTTCCACAATCTCTTTCGCTTTTGCTGCGTTTACGCCGGCGTAACGAACGGGTTCTTTGCCATGGAATGCAATCTCGACCATCGGCTCTGCATAGCAGAAGCCAAAGCAATCGGTTGCAACAACAGAGGCTGTGGCGTTGCTGGCAGCCACGGCGTCAAGCAGCGCGTTCATTGTATCGCGTGCGCCTGCTGCGATGCCGCATGTGCCCATGCCAACGGAAATGATGATGTGATCAGGGTCTTCGCCAATGGTGCGAAGACTGATGTTTTTAGCAGACTGCGCCTGAAACTCGCGGAGCGCCGCCAAGGAGTTTACTTTATTCATCCTCGTTCCCTCCTTTTGCCATGTGCTCTTCGATGATGCCGAGTACATCAGCCGGTGTCACACGGCCGTAAACCTTGCCGTTTACCGACACAACTGGTGCCAGACCGCACGCGCCTACGCAGCGAAGCGCATCCAAAGAGAACAGCATGTCATCCGACGTGCCGCCTGTCTTGATGTTCAGTTGTTTTTCAAATTCATCCAATACATCCTGTGAACCGCGCACGAAGCAGGCTGTTCCCATGCATACGTTGATGCGGAACTTGCCCTTCGGCTCAAGGTTAAAGAACGAGTAGAACGTAACAACGCCGTATACTTTTGACGCGGTAACGTTCAGACGATGTGCAATGTGATGTTGCACTTCCTGGGGGAGATAGCCAAAAATGTCCTGTGCGTGATGCAGGACAACAATCAGCTTTCCCTCCGTTGTTGGGAGTGAGTCGATGAACGCATCAAGCTTTTTCATCTTCTCAACAAACTGAGTTTCTTTAGCAGCCATTCTTTGAAACCTCCTTTGTTTTGATAACCGAATCCTGTCATGCAGATGCAATTGCAAGAATCGGTTCATTGCAAAAAAATTAACAATGGTGGAGAGCCACAACCTTAACCATTATACATGATATTAACTTACTTGGCCAGCATTTTTCGATGAAAAAGGCGAAAAATGTGTTGCCCAAAGAAAACAAAAAACCCCGACTTGCGGTTGTTGCACCGCTTTCCCGGGGTTTTCATCGCTTAGGCCTTTGAAGCAAGGTAGGTGTTGATGTTTTCAACCAACTCGTCTACCGGCATGCCATGTACAACACCGGCCTCGGCCAACGTTTCGCCTTGTGCCGAAG
>JGI994J12354_10004312_pt1 | contig 12834 bp, 15 predicted proteins | sample IntmicLarv3ML3BL_FD_12354 | JGI IMG/M metagenome (IMG submission 12354)
TTACATTATGAATGCGGATTGCTGCTAATAAATACAGACTCCATCATACAGCTAAAAAACGATTTTTCGGAAACCATTTCAAAATGCACCGAGGTCACGCCCGGTGATTTGAAGCAGAGTTTCTTCTGGCACTTGTTTGATGCTGTTATCCGCGTATTCTCTCCAATGATGTGAGGTGATCCAAATGAGTGAAAAAAACACTGTTAAACTCTTTACAAAAGCGGCGGACCTGTTTGATGATACCCAATTAAACAGCTCCTTGTGCCTGATTTTTAACGGTATGGCCTCTATGGTTGCAATCGCTTTTCTGATTCTGTTCGCAATGGGCAAAACCTGTGCGCTGTTTTGGTTAGGAATTGCAGGGTGTGTCTGCATGATTTTGGCAAACATCACCGACCTGTTCCCCTTCTGGCTAAGAGGCATTGCGAAAAAGCTGGATGACAGCCAATAAGTTATTGTCAGCAAATAAAACGATAGAGATTTAATTTCAAATTGAACTGTTTTAATAATTCTCAAACAATTCTCAGACATTACGCAAACAATCAAACGGTAAAGTATAATTACAAGATTTAACAGAGAGAGGTTAAGGACATGAAAAAAAGTAGCTTTGTGGCGTTGGTAATGGGAACAATCGGAGGCGTGTTGCTCTCGCTTGGAATGTGTATGTGCCTGTTGCCGGAGTGGAACGCTTTTAGACCCGGTGTAATCATGGGATGTATTGGTCTTGTGGTTCTCCTGATCACAGTGATTGTATGGCGCAAAATGACAAACAAAGACCCAATCCGTATGTCAGGCAAGACTCTGCTTGCAATTTTCCTTGGTGTTGTAGGCGCTCTCATGTTGGGAGTCGGAATGTGTTTCGCAATGGTTTGGAACCAAATGGTATTAGGAATTATACTTGGCTTAGCCGGAATTATACTGATGATTTTCTTAATTCCATTGGTCAAGGGGCTGAAGTAGTACGCTTTAAGGCAATAGAATAAAAAGGAGGAAAAGATACAGTGAATGTTTTATCAAAGGCAAATTCAGTAGCTGCCGTCGCAGCCGGAACAATTTCGATAATCGGCGCGGTAGTAGCAGGCATTATTATTGTCCTGTACACAAAAGAGATGCGCAGCAGGGAGAATTACAGCGATTTTATTTAAGTAATTCGATTGAAAGTAAATAAATATTAAAGGAGAACTATCATGAGTAATAAAGAGAATTTTGTGGCGTATGAGTATAAAAGTGTCACTATAAAACGCAATTCCGCGGGAATGTACATCGACTGCATGGAGAACTTCGGCTGGACACTGGCGGAAAATGACGGGTACGATTTCCAACCCCTGCTTACCAATCTGAATCCTGTAAATCTCGGCAAAAACATCGCCACCGCTGCGCAATCGTATGGAGAAACCGCTGATTCTTCCGAGACATTGACGCTGAAATTCAAGCGTGACCGCCGGATTGAGAACAAGCAGCAGCTTGATAAGCTGGAACGAGAATATGAGGAGGCCCTGTCGGCTATTCACAAGGTAGAGCGCAAAAATGTGGCACAAACAATGGGCATATCCTTGGGAACAGGAATCATCGGAACATTGTTCATCGGGCTCGCTGTTTACAATTTCGTGTTCTCAAACATTATCTTGGGTGTGTTGTTTGCGGCTGTAGGCGCTATCGGATGGGCAATCGGCTTTTTCTCCAACATGAAAATTGGCAAAAAGAAGTCAACGCAGACAGAGCCGTATGTTCAGGAACAGCTTAACATTGTATATAGCACCTGTGAGAAAGCTCACGCGTTGCTGGCATAAAAAGGAGATATAAAAAATGAGTGATTTTATGAAAACTCAGAAGAAGATTGAAGAAGCCGCCCGGTCCGGCTACCAAAAAATCGAGGACACCGTTGTTTCGGGCTATAAAAAAGTCGAGGATGGCTTTGTCGAAGGCTACAAGAAAGTTGAAAATTCCTTTGTAAAGACTTTCCTGACACCGGATGAAGAATCCCCCCGGCAGGAAGTCCAGCCCGAAAAAACACAACCCTCAAATAGCAAAGGAGACTGAGGATTCTATGGGTGCCACAACGCGAAATGACAACAGCTATATCGGCTACGAATACCGGGATGTTTCAGTAGAAAGCAGTATGGAAGCCCTGTATGTCGATTCTTACGAGTGTTTTGGGTGGCAATTCGAAGGGCGGCAGCCATCTCTGCTGGGTATCACATCAGGAACTGTAAACCTGAAATTCAAGCGCGACAGAAAGGTTCTTAATAAGGCTGAGTTGACCCGCCTGCAACGGTATTTCGATTCCTGTGTATCAGAGATCACAAGGATGGAGCAATCAAAAACAAGCAGCGCCTCTGTTGTGGCGTTTACAATCGGCATCATCGGAACGGCTTTCATGGCCGGAGCAGTGTTCTCATATCTCGCAAACATGATTGTCCTGTGCATTGTGTTGGCAGTGCCTGCCTTTATCGGGTGGACTGTACCATACTTTGCCTACCGTTCCACTTTTGAAAAGAAGAAGGCAAAAGTAACGCCGCTGATCGAGAGCAAGTATGACGAGATATACGAGATTTGTGAAAAGGCGAATAATTTGTTGTATAACAGCTAACGGTGCGCTGCAAACCACAGCAACCTTGCTTTTAAATATATGAAAAACATAATTCCAAGGAAAGGGGAAAAATTATGAATCCTGCAGTTATAGTTGTTGCACTTGTCACTGTTGCCGCCGCAGGCATTGGTGTTGCAGTTAAAAAGAAAAAGAGTAAATAAAATAGACCAGCCCCGCATTACGTCAATGCGCGAAGAAAGGAGAAACTGAGTATGAATCCTGCAATCATTGTTGTGGTCATCGTTGTAGTAGTTGCCATCGTTGCCGTCATTTTCAAAAACAGAAATAAATAACCCGGTCTACGGGATTACAAAAATACATATTACTCTAAAGCAACAGCCTGAATAAGATATTAGGCTGTTGTTTTTGTGTCCGTAGATATTGGTGGAAAATGCACTTTTGAGTCATTTTAATAATTCTCAAACAATTCTCAGACATTACGCAAACAATTAAACTCTATCATGAAGGCATGAACTGGAAAAGTTCATTCACGCATAAATAACACATTATAAGGAGCATTAACATGGACACAAAAGGAAAAATCAGTAGCTTTGTTTTGGACAAAGCAATGAATTATATCTCCGGCAACCCGGAGACTAACATACCTAAACTGCTCGGCTGGATTGATGCCCTTGGTATGGAGAGTTTTGAACCGCAATCGAAGGTGTTTCACCAGGTTTTGGATGACCCCGATAATGTTTGGTACAAATTCATCATGGATCTGTGGCGGGATATTGACAACGATGTTCTAAAGTCCGTTTTCCAGAACTTTGCCCTCAAATCTGGTGTTCTCGGCGTTCCAAAGCAGGATGCCCTTGCAGAGCAATATGGCTGTAATATTCCCATGACCATGCTTATTGACCCCACCTCTGCCTGCAACTTGAAATGCACTGGATGCTGGGCGGCTGAATATGGCGATAAACTGAATATGCCCTACGAAACGCTGGACAGCATCATCCGGCAAGGCAAGGAACTCAGCATTCATTTCTATTTATTCTCAGGCGGCGAACCCCTTGTTCGCAAAGCAGATATTTTGAAACTATGTGAAGCACACCCCGACTGCCAATTTGCCGCGTTTACCAATGGCACGCTGATTGACGATGCTTTTGCACAGGACATTCTGCGGTTGAAAAACTTTATTCCGATCATTAGTGTGGAGGGCTTTGAAGCTGATACTGATTTCCGCAGGGGCAAAGGTACCTTTGCAAAGGTCAAGCAGGCTACGGAAATTCTTAAATCCTATCGTTTGCCTTTTGGTCTCTCCTGCTGCTATACGAGCAAAAATGTTGATGTAATCGGCTCTGAGGAATATTTCGACCAGATGATTGAGTGGGGCGCCAAATTCTGCTGGCTCTTTACATACATGCCCGTGGGCAAGGATGCGGTGCCGGAGCTCATGGTCACAGCCGATCAGCGTGCCTTTATGTATCATCAGGTCCGTAAATTCAGGGACACAAAGCCGCTGTTTACACTCGATTTCTGGAACGACGGCGAGTATGCCCAGGGCTGTGTGGCCGGAGGGCGCAGATACTTGCATATCAATGCCAACGGCGACATTGAGCCGTGTGCTTTTGTCCATTATTCCGACTCCAATATCAAAGACAAAACCATATTAGAGGCACTGCAATCCCCGCTGTTCATGGCATATCATGATGGTCAACCGTTCAACGATAATCACCTGCGCCCCTGCCCACTGCTCGACAATCCCGAAGCATTGAGAAACATGGTAGAAACCACAGGCGCCTATTCCACAGATTTGCAAAACCCGGAGGATGTCCATGATTTAACGGCAAAGTGCGAAAGCGCAGCCGAAAATTGGGGAACTGTGGCAGACGAATTATGGTCATGTTCCGGTCACTGTGCTTCATGCAAACAAGCGGCAGCCGACAGTTAACTTTATTACGGAGGTGCAATATACATCGTGATTCGTGCTTGTCCAGAAATAAATAATACACCGGCACAGCAGGAGACAGACGCCAAAAGGTATATCTATGTTCTCCTGCTGCGCTACCCTGATGTATTTTCAAAGATATTCCGTTTCATATCAAGATGCAGATTCAGCCACGCTTCTATAGGAGTGAGCGGCTCTGACGGAGTTTTTTATAGCTATGTAACAAAAGGATTCAGAATAGAATTACCAAAACAGCACCCCAAGTTCAAACAGCAAGAAGTCCCATGCAGGCTCTACCGGATTGAAGTGTCTGATGAAATACACCGTGTTACCAGAGACACATTAGACGACCACGCAAAGCAGGCCCACAACTATAAATACAATAATCTGGGAGTGGCATTGTGCCTTATGCGTATTGTTTATCCGTTTGGGAACAGGTTCTTTTGCTCACAGTTTGTGTCAGAAATCCTGGCGCAAATGAGGGCGGTTCCTTTAGAAAAGCACTGTTCCCTATATCTGCCCGATGATTTTGAAAAAATGGAAGGTCTTGACTTGTGTTTCTCCGGGTATTTAAGCCAGCTTGTAAAGCAGCCAAAATCAATGGCTTGTCTTGCTGTTTAGCAGCGGTGTGTTTGTCCATTTTAATTATGCGAGGAAAAATCATGAAAAGAAAAATAATCGTGGATAGCTGCTGTGATTTGACTGCTGATATGAGAGCTGAAATGAGCATAAAATCGGTTCCATTGACAATGATGCTGGGCGATAAAGAGTATTGTGACGATAGTTCTTTGGACATTGGCGGATTTTTGCATGATATGGGCGAATATCCTGAAAAAGCCAGTTCTGCGGCTCCTTCCCCCTTCCTATATCAAGATGCAATGGGAGACGCCGACGAAACTTATGTCGTAACCCTGTCCAGCAAGCTGTCCAGTTCATATAACAATGCCGTTATCGGAAACAACGAATCAGTCGTAAACGGAAACGAACCGGCTTGCCTTTTAGATTCCAAAAGCGCATCAGCCGGCGAGACACTTATTGCAATAAAGCTCCACGAATTGATACAGGCGCAAATGCCAAAAGAGCAGATTATACAACCATTCGCGGATTTATCGACAATATGAAAACCTATTTTGTTCCAGAAAACCTTGAAAATCTGAAAAAAAATGGCCGGCTTAACAAGGTCACAGGTTCACTTATACAAATGCTCAATATTAAGCTGATTTTGGGTGCCGATGGTAACGGCGAAATTGCNCTTTTTGAAAAATGCAGAGGTGCCAAGAAAATGCTCCATCAGCTCGTCTCCCTCATAGCAACCAGTGGCAGGCAAACAGAAAATGAAAATCTAGTTATATCCCATTGCAACAATCCCGGATTGGCCGAAGAAATAAAAATGCTGATATCGGAACGATATAGTTTCAAGAAAATCTATATCGTTCCGACGGGTGGGCTAAGTACCATGTATGTAGATAACAGAGGGGTTGTTATGGCATTTTGAAAGACAAGTGAAAAGTTTCTCTTTTTGTTTCAATAAATCGTAAATATCGCCGCTGTTTTCCTTTTTGAAGAATAGATAGCGAAGGTTAATTAAGTGTACCATTTTTTAGTATGGTATAACGCGAAAAGGCATAGCGCTAAGCTGCACCTCTGCAAAATGGTCGAAAAAATGAAAAAAGACCGTTTCTTGCGGAAACAGCCTCTTTTTATGGTCTGAGTAACTGGAGTCGAACCTGCGGTCTCTTAACGCCCATGCGGCTTACTCATTGATTTTCTGCAAATATACAACACCTTGCAAACCCCGATAAAGCCCTGTGATTACAGGGCTTTATCGGGGTTCAAGTGCTTATTCGTTTGCAAAGCGCATGGCATCAGAATTTGATTTCATTGCGGAAGTGTTAGAACAGCCAAGTGTAATGATGTATCCAGTTGTTTTTTCTGAAGAAATCCTGACTCTCGTTGGCCTGCCCTCGTGTAATGTATACAGATTTGGAGTTAGAAAATTTGATAAAATAATTCCGAAAATAAGTATACAGAATGGGCAAAACTCATTGCAGTAAAGAACAGATTGTTGTAAAATTAACATAAGTCGAAGTTCTTTGCAGTCAGGTCAAAACGATTGGCGAATCAGTTAGTCAGACCGGTATCACTGAGCAGGAATATTGCCGTTGGCGGAAAGAATAAGGAGGCATGAATACATCATCTTAAGCCAGAAAATATAAAGAGTTGTAGACAGTGAACGTGCGGCTCTTTGACTCATCATACGCTTGCTCTGCATACTGTTTCCCCAGCTGCCAAGGCTCAGGAGAGGGCGAGATTAGCGTCAGCGCTCCTGTCCTATCCTCAATCGCGTTCGCGGCAACAGGTCTTTAAAGACACTCGTCAAAAAGACCGTGCGTGATGTTTTGAGCTTGATTCCGCAGGACAACGAAGTAAACAACTTTGACCGCATCAAAAAGTCTCTGCTTGAGCTGTGGGACAGTTCGCCTTGCATTGCGGCGGTCAGCGCTATTTTGGAGGAATCATATATATGACTAAGCATGAAAAGCTTTATAAGGAAAAACAGACGACGCTTGACCGGATTGCCGCTATGGTAGAGTCCGGCTGGAACTGCTGCGCCGACAATGGCATTGCCATTCCCTTTACACTGTTTGACGAAATTGGCGAGCGCGTACGCCGGGGTGAGCTTGAGAATATAACCATGCAGTCGTTTTTCGATGTCTGCTCCATGCCTTGCTACGATAAGGAGCTTAGCAAAAAAATAACCGGGATCTCATGGTTTTCAGCAAGCGGCGGCAGAAAGGCCGTCAACACCGGGCTTGCCGATGTAATGCCCAACTACTATCGTGACGCTCCGTCTCTCTACAGGGATTACATAGACATTGACGTATTTTGCACGGTTGTGTCGCCAATGGATAAGCACGGCTATTTCAGCACCTGCAATTCTTCCAGCGGCTTCGCCCAGTCTCAGAAGGCAAAGCACATTTTCCTTGAGGTTAATGAGAATATGCCGCGCTCTCCATCCTCGTCTTTTATTCACATTTCGCAAGTAACTGCATTATACGAAAACCATAAGGCTCTGCCGACCATTGCACCCTCAAGGACAGATGAGCTGAGCGCCAGAATTGGTGAAATTATCGCCGAGGAAATCCCCAACGGCGCAACTATCCAGCTCGGGATAGGAAATATACCGAATGCCGTTGGAATGCTGCTCAGAGACAAGCACGATCTGGGAATCCACAGCGAAATGTTCACCGACAGCATGGTGGAGCTTCTGGAGTGCGGCGCTGTCAACAACAGCCGAAAGCCCATACACGTGGGGCGCTCGGTCTGCACCTTCGCCTATGGCTCGAAGCGAATGTATGATTATCTTGATGACAATCCCAGCATTGAAATGCTTCCCGTTGACTATGTAAATGATCCGGCTGTCATTGCCCGGCATCCGAATATGATATCCATCAATGCCGCCGTAGAGGTGGATTTCATGGGTCAGGTCTGCGCCGAGTCCATTGGCTCCCGGCATATTTCAGGGACAGGCGGGCAGGCTGATTTTGTGCGGGGTGCAACACAATCCCAAGGCGGAAAGAGCTTTATCGCCTTTACTTCGACCGCCAATAATGGCGAGACGAGCCGAATTTGTCCGGTGCTGAAATCCGGCGCATTTGTGACGACCAGCAAGAATGATGTTGACCATATCGTGACGGAATATGGGATTGCAAAGCTCTGCGGCAAGTCGGTCTACCAGAGAGCAAGGGCGCTCATAGCCATCGCGCATCCGAAATTCCGGGACGAGTTGACCTTTCAGGCGAAGAAGTACAACATTATTGTTTGACTTGCCGCATGTCATGTATTGCAGCTTGGGGTTGAAGGGTTAATAAGTGTAAAGCGCAATGTCTCCAGCCAATCTAATCCCAATATGGCATGCCAAAACAATTTCACTAAACTGCCGTGTTTGTGCAATGTCATAGTGCTGACATGACGGCAGTTTATCTTGGCATTCCAAAATGCATCAATGGTCAAATTTGCTGGTTATGTGATTCCATATAGGACCAGAACGCTATTGCCATATATTACAATATCTGTTATTCTAGAATTCAGAGCACTTATATACTGCTTTTTGCATAGATAAACAGTCCGTTTATTTAATTTTGAATTGAGCGATATAACGTACTGCACATACGAAATTTCACACTAAAGTCTGGATTACCTTGGCTAAGAAGTATTTGCTGTGATAAACTGATTTTATAAGAAATGGTGAGTATAACAAATGAAAATAATCATAACAGCAGGCGGCACTACAGAACAAATTGACAGCGTTAGAACCATATCAAATATCTCCACAGGGAGACTTGGCAGTCTAATTGCAAATGCGTTTTCCGTTCTGCCCGACGTAGATGAAATCTATTATTTATGCAATAAAGCTTCCATCCAACCGCAAGCAGACAAGGTCAAAATATTCCATGTTAACAATGTTGCAGACCTTGAGTTTACAATAAAATCTATTTTTGCTGTAAACGATATTGATATTATTATTCACAGCATGGCTGTAAGTGATTATCGTGTAAAGTCAGTTACGTCTGCGTTTAATCTGGCCAGCACAATGATCTCTCGACAAGGAATTTTGAAAAACATAAACGAGGAAGTCGCTGAATCTCTCATTACATCATTATTAGACGAATCAAAAAGTGTAATCGGGGGGAATGGCAAAATCAGTTCCAGCATTGACAACATGCTATTGGTTATGGAAAGAACACCTAAAATTATTTCTATGTTCCAGAAAATATCTCCGCAATCTATTCTTGTGGGATTCAAATTGCTCGACGATGTACAATATGAGGTATTGATTGATACAGCATTTGACATATTGCAAGAAAACAGTTGCAGCTTTGTTCTTGCAAATGATTTGAGAGATATTGATAATGACAATCATATTGGTTATTTGATTGACAGACACAAAGAATATGACCGTTTTACAACAAAAGAAGAAATCGCAAGTGCTATTGTTGCAGCTTCGATTGCAGAAAGGAAAAATCTCAAATGAAAGAAGTCATTCTAGGTGTCACAGGAAGCATAGCGGCCTATAAATCAGCAGATATTGCCAACCAACTAATCAAAAGCAAAATAAATGTCCATACAATCATGACTAATTCCGCGACAAAATTTATAGCTCCTCTTACTTTTCAGACTTTAACTAAAAACAAAGTATATATAGATATGTTTGAAGAAATATTTTTTCCCGATGTACGTCATATTTCACTTGCTCAAAAAGCAGATTGCTTTGTCATAGCACCTGCAAGCGCAAACATAATCGGCAAAATTGCTTCCGGCATTGCGGATGATATGCTTTCAACTGTGATTATGGCAATCAAAGATAAGCCTATAATCATATGTCCCGCTATGAATACGGCAATGTATGAAAACCCTATCACGCAAGGCAACATAAGAAAATTACAAGACCTTGGGTATCAATTTATTGAACCAAAAGAATCCATGCTTGCTTGCGGGGATTTGGGCAAAGGGGCTCTTGCGGAGATTGATACAATCATTGCAGCAGTTAAAAAAGCTATTGACGAGGTGTGACACATGGCAGAAATAAGCGTTGATGAAATACATGACTTTAAGATCGGGCAAGCGCAGAACATCGAAGCCGCTACGGGATGTACGGTCATCATATGTGACAAAGGTGCTGTGTGCGGTGTAGATGTTCGAGGTGGTTCCCCAGGAACCAGAGATACTGACGCTTTGAACCCTGTAAACAACAGAGAAAAAGTACACGCAGTTTTATTATCTGGAGGAAGTTCCTTTGGACTTGATGCCGCTGGCGGTGCAATGAAGTATTTAGAGGAAAAAAAAATTGGACGTGATGTAGCAGTAACAGTTGTTCCAAACGTATGTGCCGCTATTCTGTTTGATTTAAGGTGCGGCAGTTCCGCTATACGGCCAGATGTTGACATGGGTTATGCCGCATGTGAAAATGCTTTTTCACTTACGGCATGGAAGAGTGGCAATTATGGTGCAGGAACGGGAGCTACAGTAGGAAAGTTTGGCGGTATCAAATATGCGATGAAAGGCGGCGTCGGCAGCAGTGTTTTATCACACGATGAACTTTATGTCGGCGCAATTGTTGCTGTAAATTGTGCTGGTGATATCTATGACAATAAGGTCGGGAAAATTATCGCAGGAACGCGTACAGCAAATGGTAAGGGGTTTGCAGATTCCGAACAATTGGTCCTTGATCAATATAATCAAGCAAGTGATCTTTTTAGTGGCAATACAGTTATCGGATGCATTATTACAAATGCAAGATTAACTAAGTCACAAGCAACAAAGCTTGCGTCAATGGGACATAATGGCATTGCACGGGCGGTACGGCCGGCACATACAATTTTTGACGGCGATACTATCTTCTCTATGTGCACGGGTGATATTGACGCAACTTTAACCTCGGTTGGGATTCTCGCAGGAAGAGCAATTGAAAATGCAATTATAGATGCTGTAAAAAGCGCAGAATCATATGATGGTTTACCCGCTATGAGAGATTATTAAGCAGGCTGTACGTCTCACGAAACAGACAGCACAGATTGAAGTATTTCGAGCAATTGGTTGTATAAAATCAATTCAAAATAAGTGCAATGACAGGATGCTGTTTTCCATCCACTGTCAGATGAAGTCAAAGTCCGCCTATCAAGGCGGACTTTGTTGCGTTAAGGGAGAATAGAAGTGTAATAAACCATGATAAGTAAGGACCAAACACATGATGAGTGTTTGGTCCTTACTTATTTTATTTAATTCGATTGCTTTATGCCAGTTGCTTTTTCTTACTAAAAGTAGTTTTTGACAAGAACACTCCCAAAAGTAACGCTGAGATTATGAATCCGGCAATGTACGCCGCCGGCAACATACCTTTTGCATAAAATCCCAAGCATTCCGGTGCCGCAAAGAAATACGTTGCACAAACTCCTGTCATAAATACTGCAGGCAATACAGCAATAAAGTAATTCTTCTTATTCTGGAACATATAGATTGCAATGGTCCATAATGTAATCACCGCTAGAGTCTGGTTGCTCCATGCGAAATATCTCCATACTACTGTGTAGTCGCAAAATAGTCCTATAACTGCGCTAATAGCCAAAATCGGAACCGTAATTGCCAGTCGTTTCTTCATTCCCTGTTGTTCCCAATTAAGCAGATCCGCCAATGTAAGTCTGCAACTTCTTAATGCTGTATCCCCTGAAGAAATCGGACAAGCAACAACTCCAATCATTGCCAAAGCTCCACCAACTGGTCCAAGTAAAGTCATGCATATTTCATATACTACACCATTAGCAGTACCTAATGCGATTGCATCCTGCAAACCGGCACTGCCGTTATAGAAGGAAACGCCCGCTGCTGCCCATACCATTGCGATAATTCCCTCGGCAATCATGGCTCCGTAGAAAATTTGACGACCTTTTTTTTCACTAGGAAGGCATCTGGCCATCAGCGGCGACTGAGTTGCATGGAATCCGGAAATCGCCCCACAAGCTACTGTAACAAACATAAACGGCCAAACTGGCAAGTTGTTTGGATGTGTATTTACAAAAGACATCTCTGGCAAAGTATAACCTTTTGCAATTATTCCAACTCCAACGCCGACACACATGATAACAAGAGATATGCCAAAAAGTGGATATATCTTTCCGATAATTTTGTCTATTGGCAATAATGTTGCCAAAAAATAGTAAGCTAGAATAACAAATATCCAAAAATTATTTGTCAGCCAATCTGGTGTGATCATTGTAAGTAAGCCAGCCGGTCCTATAGTGAACACCGCTCCTACCATTAACAAGAGGAATACGGAAAATATACGCATAATTTGTTTGGTAGTATTTCCCATGTATTTTCCTACCAGCTCTGCGAGTGAAGCGCCTTTGTTTCTAATTGAGAGCATACCAGACATATAATCATGCACGGCACCTCCTAAAATAGATCCAAGAACAATCCATATGTATACTACAGGTCCCCACATTGCGCCCATCATTGCTCCGGTAATCGGTCCCAGACCAGCAATGTTCAAAAGCTGAATTAAGAATGATTTCCAGTTTGGCATGACTAAAAAATCCACACCATCATTCATAGTAATCGCTGGTGTCTCCCGGTCATCTGGTCCGAATGCTTTTTCAACAATCTTTCCATAAACCATATACCCTAGTACTAACATGGCGATACAAAGTAAAAAAGTAATCATATAATTTCCCCCACTCCTCATTTTTTGCGATCCTTTGGCGGAATTATACAATCAACACCATCCCACGGCAACAAATTATACACATTATGTCTATTATTCCGTTTAAGATGTCGTTCTTTCTACCGAAATTAC
>JGI994J12354_10004313_pt1 | contig 12834 bp, 16 predicted proteins | sample IntmicLarv3ML3BL_FD_12354 | JGI IMG/M metagenome (IMG submission 12354)
AGGTTCAAGTCCTTTCGTATAATTTGTTTTCTACAAATTCAATTATACTACTTGAATCTCTTTTTTACTATTTTTTGGTTTCACATCTATTGTAACTCTACAATAGTGGAATTATACAATAATCTGTATGTGAATTTAACATAATCTTCTATTGCAATTATTTCTGATATAATATAATATGAAATAATGAATTATAATTAAAAAGGGGATAAATATGTTAGATAAAATTAAAAGTGGACTAAATGAACATGAGGAAATATTGTTTGAACTAAAACCCAATAAAAAAAGATATAAAAAAAACAATAAATTTATTGCACTTGTATTTTCTTTATTTCCAATGTTTATAATTGTTGGATTATTGAAAGTGACAGAGGCTGATGTCAGTGTTAATGGAGAGAGTATATCAGATTTTAATATTTTCATGTATAAATTAATAATATTTTTGGCGGTATCATTAATTTCATTTTTAATTATTAGAATGATAGTTGGAATTAGTAGAATCCTAAATTATAGAAATATTTTTTATGTTATTACAACACAAAGAGTAATTAGAAGTAGTGGAGTTATTACAAACCAAATTACTAACAGGGACTATACTAATATTGGGGATATTAAGCTGTTTAGGAGTATACTAGATAAAAAAACAGAAACTGGAACTCTTCTAATTTTAACAAAAGGAGAAGAAGCAACAATAAATATGAGTATTGCTAATATTGATAATCCAGAACTAGTGTATAATAAATTAAAAGAAGTTGCATTGGATGTTAAATCAGATATTTATTATCCAAATGAAAATAGAAATTAAGTAGTTTTGGAGGTGATTTTTATGAAAGATAAAATAGAAGACATTTTAGACTCAGATGAAACAGTTATATGGAGAGGAAAACCAGATAATATATGTTTTATTATATTTAATAGATCAATTATAATGATGGTGATTTTCAACTTTATATGGTTTGGTACATTAAACAAGACGGGCTTTAGTCCTTTAAATATGGCGAAAGCTTTTAGCGAACAAAGTGGAGGAGTTATTGTTGGACTGTTATTGTTAACCCCATTATATTTATTAGTTTTTACATTGATAAAAAATATCTTAGAATATTTTGTAATTGAATATGCTTATACAGATAAGAGAATAATTATTAGAAGAGGTGTTATTGGAGTAGATATTTCTATTGTTGAATATACTAAAGTTAATGACATTAAAGTGAATATTAGTCTTATTGAAAAATTTCTAAATGTAGGTACTGTTATATTTGATGAAGAATGGGTAAGAAGTGGAGATGATAGAGTTAATATAAATGCAGGGAAAGACAGATTTTTATATATTAAAGACCCTTATGAAATTTTAAAATCATTTAAAACAGTAGCATTTGATATAAAAACAGATATATATTATCCAAATAATTTAAGACCAGATATTAATAAAGGTTATAAGGGAGGAAAAAATGAAAAGTAATTTAAAAGATATTTTAGATTCAGACGAAACAATTATATGGGAAGGTAAGCCTACAAAGTCAGTATATACATTAGGAACAATTATATCAAACTTAATATGGTTAATAATATTGTGTTTTTTTGCAGGAATAATGCTATTAGGAGTTGGAGCTAAAGAAGGAGATAAAATAGGATTAAATAATTGGCACTGGCTATTATTAATTTTTGTTGTTATTTATTGTATATTAGTTATATATAGAATGAAATACTATGAAACACTTGAGTATGCATATACAAATAAAAGAGTTTTTGTAAAAGGTGGAGTTTTTGGCACAGATTATAATTCAGTAGATTATTCTGCAATAGAAAACATTGATGTTAATGTTACAGTATTACAAAAAATGTTTAAGTGTGGAACTGTAATTTTTAGGGGGGCAGTATCACACAATCTTGTTTCAATTAAAGAACCATATGAAGTATTTAAATCTTTAAAAACAGTGGCATTTGATGTGAAAACAGATATATATTATCCAAATAATTTAAGACCAGATGAAAACAATGGTTACAAAACTAAATATAAAAAAGAGGATTGATTAATATGAATATAATGTTGAAAAAAAATTTGATTGTAATTGTTTTTATAGTACTTCTTGTATTCTTAGGACTGATGATAATTGGTAAACAATCAGGTGTATTAAAGTTCGACAGTGATAAAATAAGCACATTGCACTCTGTTACAGATAATATGAATATAGTTAGTAAAAGTGAAAGTAAACAAGGAAAATATAGAAAAGTTATATGGAAATATTCTGGAATTAAAAGTGATTCAGTTAAAATTGTTAACAATTATAAGGACAAATTGATTGAAGATGGTTTTTTCAATTTTGGACAGGTAGATACAGATAAATTGAGTTATTTATTAGCTAAAGAATCTGAAGATGAAGGATATGTTATTTATGTTAAAATTGAGTGCTATAAGCAACAAAGTGGAATAACAGTTTCTTATGAAAAATTAGTAGGAACTTATGGAACAAATAACAGTTCTTTAAAATAAATCTATTATTCAGTTGAACTTTTTTGTGTGTCGTGAAAAACCATTTGGAGAATTAAGAAGCGCTTGAAGCTTAAAAAACAAGGTGCAAGAGATTATATTATAATTTCTTGCACCTTGTTCTTGTTTATTAATCATTACAAGCAAGGTTCCTTGACAAAGTTGAGTAATAACTATAATATAATACAAAGAGAGGAAGCGTTTTTGAAAACACTATTAATTGATTTAATACATGGAATAATAATTGGAATAACAGGATTAATACCAGGTTTTGGTATGGGTGTATGTGCTATAATTCTAAAAAAATATGATAGAGTTATGGCAATTTTGGCACACCCTTTTAAAGATTTTAAAAATAATTTGAAATTTGTTGTTCCAACAGTGATTGGAATTGCAATAGGTATGTACACTTTTATGGGGATTGTTGAATTTTTCTTAAAGAATTATCATATACAAACAATGTATTTGTTTTTAGGATTTGCATTAGGTGGATTACCACTAGTGTTTAAACAAGCAAATAAAAAGGGATTTAAAAGAATATATGTACCAACTCTTATAATTACTACAATAATAATGATAATAGTAATCATATATATGAACTCACTAAAAATAGAAGGATTAGAAATATCAGATTTAAGTTTCATTTCATTAATAATATATGGTGGAATATATGGATTTGGAGCAATTATGCCATCAATGACAACAATGAATATATTGATATATCTTGGAGTATTAGCTCCAATGCTTGCAGGGATAAGGGCAATGAACTTCAATATAATATTGCCTGCTGCTATTGGCTATTTTTCTGTAATAATTCTTACTGCTAAGTTTTTAAACTATATGTTTGAAAATCATTATGGATACATGTATTATGGAATACTTGGATTTGCAATATCATCATTAATAATGCTATTCCCTGGATTTCCAAGAGGAATTAATGTGTTTATATGCTATAGTTTATTTGTAATTGGATTTGTATCATTATATAATGTATCAAAAATAAACAAGAAAAATGCAGAAAAACTTGGATGAAAAGTTGTAATAATCCTGTACTTTGTGAATATACATAGTATCAGGAGGAAATATTATGAAATTTACAAAAGAAGGAAAAGTAATAACAATTGTGGCATTGGTAATAATTACACTAAGTATATTAAATATAACATTGATACAAAAATACATAAAAACAGTACAAACATTAAGTTATGCAAATATAAAATAGAGGTCTGTCCCCAAAACAGGAAAAAAGCGAAAAGGGGACTGTCCCCGAAAATCGGAGGAACAAATGGAAATAAAATTGGCAGAAACATCTGGATTTTGTTTTGGAGTGATAAATGCAGTAGAAAAAACTAAAGAAGCATTAAGTGAATACGAAAATGTTTATTGTTTAGGAGAATTAGTAAACAATGAACAAGTTATGGCTGAATTAAAAACTCAAGGATTAAATATAATAGAAAGTATAACTGAGACAGTTTCTAACAGTACAGTTATAATACGTGCACATGGAGTGGTTCCAGAAGTTTATAAAGAAGCTCAGAATAAAAATATAAACTTAATAGACTTAACATGCCCGAAAGTTAAGTCTATTCATAGTATAGTAAAAGAATATTCTAGTTTAGGGTATTTTATTGGAATAACAGCAACAAAAGAACATCCAGAGGCTATTGGAACTAAAGGATATGCTGGAAAAAATTCGTTTATAATAGAGTGTGAAGAAGATGTACCAGCTTTTTTAAATTTTGCTAAAAATCAAAAGGTGTTACTTGTATCTCAAACAACTTTTTCATTAGATAAATTTAATAAAATATGTAAAGCTTGTAATTCATGTAATCCAGAAATTAAAAATACAATATGTGCTAGTACAAAAATACGTCAAGAAGAGACTCAAAAGATTGCTGAATCTGTAGATTTAATGATAGTTATAGGTGGTAAAAAAAGTTCAAATACAAAAAAACTATATGAAATTTCACAAAAATCTTGCAAAAATGCAATAATGATAGAAACAAAAGAAGAACTAAATTTAAATGATATAAAACAATATGATAAGATAGGGATTGTAGCAGGTGCATCCACTCCAAAAGAGATAATAGATGAAATTATAGAATTTATTCAAAAATAGAAAAAATAAAAATTTCATATACAAAAAGGCATGTTTTATATATGCTTTTTTATTTTACGACAAAATATTGTGTAAAATTCTTTAATAGGAGGTAACTTAAATATGATTGAAAAAATAGTAAATAAAATAATGGAAAAAATAATAGAAAAAAATCCAAATGTTAAAGGAGTAAAAAAAGATGCAATATGGTTTGGGTTAATGATGCTTTTTGATGAAGTACCTAAATTTATACTAATGTGCTTAATCACATATTTTCTTGGCATATTAAGATATACTTTAATTTCTTTTGGTTCTATATTTTTATACAGAGCATTTTCTGGAGGATTTCATTTAAGAAGTCAGATTGGATGTTTTTCAATGTCTATGTTGCTTTTTGTAGGAAATCCAATAATCGGAAAATATATAATTTGGCCTAATGAAATATTTAAATATATAATTTTTGTAGTTATTTGGATATTTAATATGGTAATGATATATAAGTATGCTCCTGCAGATACAGAAGATGTTCCAATAGTTAGCAAATCTCAAAGAAATAGGCAAAAAATAATATCTTTTGTAATGATGAATTTAGTATTTATAGCAGGAATATTTATAACAGATGTAACAATATCAAATATATTAATATTTGGAACACTAATACAAAGTTTTTGCATATCACGAGTTGCATATAAAATTTTTAACAATAAATATGGGCATGAGGTTTATAAAGAAGAATTTGCAACTGTTTAAATTAGCTATATAGAGTTTTCAATCCCAGTTGAGCTCTATATTATATATTAGGAAACTATTGAAGTAATGCAATAGTTTTCTTTTCTGTAGGAGATGATTTTGCTTTTTATTGCTAAATATGTTGTAAATATATTATTAATATGTTAAATTTATATTGTATTCTATAAAATAAGAATTATATGTTTATAGAATAAATTAGTAGTTAAATTATTAAGGAGGATTTTTATGGGATTTATTAAAGCATTCGCAGGAGCACTAGGAGGCACATTTGCAGACCAATGGAAGGACTTTATATTGCCAAGACCAGATGTTACAGCAACAACAGCAATTTTTGAAGCAGTAGCACAAGGAACAAATGCAGGACGTGGTTCAAATACAAAAGGTTCAGAAAATATTATAACTAATGGAAGCAAAATAGTAGTACCAGAAGGAACTGCATTAATTACATTACAAGATGGTTCTATAACAGGAGTTATTACTGAGCCAGGTGGATTTATATATTCATCAACAGACCCAAATGCAAAATCAATGTTTTCAGGTGATGGAATTTTAGCATCTACTTTAGGACAAACATGGGAACGTTTTAAATTTGGTGGACAACCTTCTTCACAACAAATGGCATTTTATGTTAATATGAAGGAAATCCCAAATAATCGTTTTGGAACACAAGCTGAAATATACTGGGATGATGCATTCTTAGGAACACAAGTTGGAGCAGTTACAAGAGGAACATATACATTAAAAATAGTTGACCCAATATTATTTGTAAAGAATTTTGTACCAGCTAAATATTTACAACCAGGAGCAGAATTATTTGATTTTGCAGACATGGATAATGATGCAGGTGCACAATTATTTAATGAAGTAGTAGGAAGCTTATCAGCAGCATTTTCTAATTATACAAATGACCCAAGTAAAGGAAATCGTATTTCTAAAATTCAAGGAGACCAAATTGGATTTGCACAATCAATGTCACAAGCAGTGGAAGATGCTTATCAATGGAAAACAGATAGAGGACTTGTAATAGAAAAAGTTGCATTACAAGCAATAGAATATGATGCAGATACAAAAGCATTATTAAGTGATGTTAAAAAAGCAGATGCTTTATCTGGAGCACGTGGAAATTCATTTATGCAACAATCAGTAGCACGTGGAATGCAATCAGCAGGAGAAAATCCAAATGGTGGTGGAGCAATGGGAATGGCATTCATGGGAATGGGAGCAAATGCAGCAGGAGGAGCAATGGCAGGATTACAACAACCAGTTGCACAACCAGCAGCACCTGTAGCAGAGGAAAAAGAAGACCCTATGAAAAAATTAAAACAGCTTAAAGAAATGCTAGATGAAGGACTTATAACACAAGAAGATTTTGATAAAGCAAAAGCTAAGATTTTAGAAGGGTAGGTGACAAAATGTCAGATAATACCGAAACTAAGATTGTTCAAACAGATGTTGGTGGCACAGATGGACAAAATAAATGTCCTAAATGTGGAGCAACTGATATTTCACTTAATGTAAACAATGGAATGTTAAGATGTAACTTTTGTAGGGAAGAATTTGAACCAGAAAAAGTAGAAGGTATGGTAACAGATTTGAGTCAACTAGAAGGAGAAGTAATAGGCTCTGGTGCTCAAGATATGGTTGCTGATACTAATGATGTTTTAACATTTAAATGTACAAGTTGTGGAGCAGAAGTAGTAATAGATACAAGTGAAGCAACTCAAGCAAGATGTCACTGGTGTAGAAATACATTATCAGTTAATCAACAGATTCCAAATGGAAGTATACCAGATGTTGTTCTACCATTTGGTGTAAAAAAAGATGTTGCAAAAGGAGAAATAGAGAAATTTGTAGGTAAAAGAAAGTTTTTTGCACATCCTAAATTTAAAGAAGAATTTACAACACAAAATATAATGGGAGTTTATCTTCCATATATGGTTGTTGATGTTAATGCCCATTCTAATTTATCTGGACAAGGAGAACATTTAGTTAGAAGATATACACGTAAAAGTGGAGACCATGAAACAACATATTATGATGCAGATTTATACAATGTTGAACGCGAATTTGACATTGTAATAGACGGGTTGACAGTTGAATCTAGCATGGACAAATTACAACATAAAGCTTCTAATAAGACAAATAATGTAATAAATGCTATTATGCCATTTGATATTGAAAATAGTGTTAAATGGAATGCTAATTACTTAAAAGGTTATACCTCAGAAAAACGTGATACAAACATTGAGCAATTAAGAAATATAGTAGATGCACAAGCAAAAGATATTGCAAGACATAAAGCTAATGAGACTCTTAAAGAATATGATAGAGGTGTTTGCTGGGCGCAAGAAGATTTGAATGTTAAAGGGCAACAATGGAAAGCAGCATATTTGCCAGTATGGTTATATAGTTATCAGCAAGTAGTTAATGAGAATAAGAAGTTTTTACATTATGTGGCAGTAAATGCTAGAACAAAAGAAACTATGGGAAGTGTTCCAATACATATGCCTAAGTTATTTGGTGTTTCAGCATTGGTAGAAGTAATAGGATTGTTTTTAGCAATGTTTATTGATTCTGATTATAGTTGGCTATGTGCTTTATCTGGAATTATATATTTTGCATATTATTATTTTAGATACCGTAATTCAAATGCAAGACATGTTCATGAAAAAGAGACAAAGGCACAAATGGCAGATATGAGAAAAGTAGATAATTTAGTTAAAAGACAAACAGGACTTACTAATTCGACTATGAGAGGTGCTAATAATACAAGGGTTAGTGGCTCAGGTGGAGTTGGAAATAAAATGTTTGATGCAGTTAACAATAGTATACCAGATGGAATAAAAAAATATATGAAATAAAATTAAAGGGGATTCACATTTTATGTAAATCCTCTTAATTCATTTTCCACAAGCAACAGCTCCTTTGTTTTTTTATTTATCATATTACAATATTTTACAAATTACAATACTTTTTCTGGAAGCCTGTTGTATCTTTGAGTGAATTCGTGATATACTAATACAAGAAAGGTGTGATGAAATGTCAGATATAAAGAGAAAATTACTAGAAATTTTAAGTACTATGCCAGAAGGTATGAACCCAGAAATACTAGTATGTGAGTTATATCGAAAATATTTAGAAAAAGAAAACATTTATATAGAATCAGTATTAAATTAAGAGAAAGGTGTGATGAAAATGATTGATTCAAAAAAGCAAATTACAGAAACTTTAAAAGAAATTCCAGATAATAAATCAATAGATGAGATTTTAGAAATATTATATTTTAAGGCTTGCATTATGATAAGTGAAGATGATATAAAAAACGGTATATGTATGACTCTTGAAGAATCTGAAAAAGAAGTGAAGGCATTAAATGAGAGTTATAATATCACCAACAGCCCACAAAAACGTGCGTGAAATCTATAATTATATTTCTTATGATTCTATACATTTTGCTCAAATAACTACAAACAACATTTACTCCTGTATTCGTAGTTTACAAGATTCTCCATACATAGGTAGATACATACCTGAACTGTCAAATAAAAAATATAGAGAAATACTTTACAAAAGTTACAGAATTGTTTACAGTGTCTCCGAAGATACAAGTGAAATTTACATATTATTTATTATCCATGGAGCTAGAAATTTCATTAAAATATTTAATTCATATATGAAAAATATTTTTAAGTTTTAATCTATTATATTAAGTTCTACTTTTTTTAAATTTCCAATATACTCATTGAGATTTATAATAACAAAAAAATGACATGAAAAATTAAGAGTCAACTTTGACGTGCAAATATTTATTATACATATTCATATTTATTTTTTACGACAAAAAAATTGATAATATTTAAACATTCAACCAGGAAGTGCACAAGTGTTGAAAATAAAATTTATAAAAATACAAAAAAATACTCGCACAGAAGGAGAGGATGTATATAAGAACAACGATAAATAAATGAATTTTAAATAAAAATTTAGCTATAAGATTGTATAAAAAGGAATTGTTGTCAAAAAAGCAACAGTTCCTTTTGTTTAGTTATAAAATGCAGATTGAAAATACTTAAAAGTGATACAAAACAAGAATATTTGTTTTAAAAATACAAAAAACAACATTATATATATGTAATGAGAAAAATAGCAAAATAAACTGATAAATTAAATATAACAAAAATAACAAGGATAGTGAAAAATAAATAAAAGAAAGGGGGAATAGAATATGTTAAAATTATTAGCAAAAATTGCAGAGCAATATGCAAAAACAACAAATACAGCATGTTTCTGGTTTTATGCACATCAACCAAAAATGCCAGCAAGTTTAATAAAAAAAGACTAATTAAAATAGGAGATTGTATATAAAAAAAGAAACTGTTGACAAAATGCCAATAGTTTCTTTTTAATTTAAATATTAATTTCTAATTGTTGTTTAAAATATTTGTCTTCTTTTATTGTGTCTAAGTATATTTTCTTTATATATTTAGAAGCCATAGCAGAAACTTCCCATAAACCTAATCCAGTGTTTCCTTTTTTAGTAGTATAGTCTTTTTCAAATATTTTACCTATATCAATTTCTTTATTAGCATATGTGTTTTCAATAATTAAAAATTGCTTTTTATTAATATGGTCTTCTCTCATGATTACATTTACAACTTTTTCATCACAAAAACTAGCAGCTTCAATTGCATTATCTAACAATATGCCAAGAATTTTTGTAAATTTATACATGTCGAAATTAATTTTGTTTAGGTTCATGGCTACAGTTACATTGAGTTCAACATCTTTTTCCATTGCAAGGTCATATTTGGCAATAATTAGTCCAAAAACTGCTGGATGATTTATTACATCTGGGTCTAATCCTATAAGGGTATTAATAGCACTACAATCTTGATTTAAACTGGAGAAGTATTCTTTTAATTTAGATAAGTTTTCAGTTTCTATAAGTGAACCAATTACTTGTAATGTATTATCATTGTCGTGTTTAAATGCTTTTAGATTATCCATTAGTAATTTTTGTTGCTTAGTATGTATTTTATTATTTTCTAAATCTCTTTTAGTTAATTCAAGTTCACTACTTTTAAATGTTGTATAAATACTTATTGAAAAGTATATTAATGTTGAAGCTAACATATAAATGTATAATAGTTTAGATGAATCTTTAATTATTTCTATTATGAATATTGCATTAGGAAATATTGTGAGAATTCCAAATATGCAATTAATTGCTAACAGCATTTTTGTCTTTTTGGATAATTCACTTATAGCAATTATATTATTCTTAAATTTATCAAGAAATATATAGAATAGATAGAAAAATGAATAAGTTAAAGGTTGATATAGCATTCTTGTGATAGGAGTATTGATAATTATAAGGGGATTAACTCCAAATAAAATTTTGAATATTGTAGAGGTAATTGCTTCACTGATTGCTAAACCAGCTAGTATTAGCACAGTTGCTAAAAATGTTTGTAACAAATTACCTTTAAAAACTAGTTGAATTAATAAGAAGGCTAATAGTAAAGAAGTAAAGCTTTTTATATTTGCAGGAAGGATGAATGTAGATACAGCTCCTATTAAATAAAGTAATGTTATGAAAATATATTTTTGTTTTTTACTTGGATTGATATTTAGAATTGTTGTTGCAACTAATTGCATGATATATACTTCTATAAAGACCAAAGGTAGAACTATTATTTTACTTAAAAACTCATTTTCAACAGACAATATCTGAAACAAGCCCTGCATTATTAAATTCACCTCCTAAATTTATTTTATATTTTGGTCCTATTGGACAATAAATATTGTTTTCTAATACTAACTTATTTTCTAAATAATTTATGCTTTGTATTTTGTTCTGGTTTGCTATATATGATTTATGACATCTTATAAATTCCTCGGAAAGTTTATGATGTGCTTCATCTAATGTTAATCTGATTGCAAGATCGGTATCTAGTAAATGTACAATACATTTTAAACCTTTCTTTTCTATCATTAAAATGTCGTCTCTGTTTACTGCTATTTTATGATTAAATCGAATGTACTTTGACTTTTTAATATCATTGGACAGTCTTATGATGCAATCTTCTAGTTTTTCATAAGTGATAGGTTTAAGTAAATAGTCAAAGATTCTGGCTTTTAAAGAATCGAAAACATATTGCATGTGTGCAGAGAAAAATATGAAATAGACATTTTTATTTATTTTTCTTAACTCCTTTGCAATATCAATACCAGTTTTATTACTGTTTAATTCTACATCCATTAAAGCAACATGTATTGTGTTATTTCTTGCATAATCGATGATTTCATCATAGTTACATGAACGAAGTGCTATATTAGCATCTATATCATGCTTGATAAAGATACTTTCTAGAAACTTAGAAGTTGATTCTACTATGTGTGGATTATCATCACAAATCATAAAGTTTAACATACTAATTTCCTCCTTTGTAAAATAAAAAATATTAGTATAAAGTAAAAATTTTCAAATAGTGACAAAAAATTACTTTTTTCTAACAGTCAACAATATATTCCAAAAGTAAGGCAATGTCAATACCTAAAAAATGTAAATTTTTAATAATTATTATACTTTCAATTTTATTGAAATATACGTACATTTCTAATAAGATAAAAAGTAATAAAATAGGCTCTTCTTTAATAAAATGAAATTAAAGGGGGGCTCTTTTTATGATGAGTCTATTAAGAAAATATTGGACCATAATAGGATTAATATGTGTTATTTTATTAGGGGTATCTACAACTTGTTTTGTCAAAAAAGCAAGGAGCGTAGATGTACAACAAACTGCAAGTATGATTACAGACACAGCAAAGCTAAGTAATAAAAAAATAAAATGGGGATTGAAAAGAGGGAAAGATAATTTACAACCTGAAATAGGAGGAATAAATCAAAATTTATTAGATGGTTATAAAGGTTTATATATGGGAGGGACAGAAAAAAAATATATTTATTTAACATTTGATGAAGGGTATGAGGCAGGTTACACTGATAAAATATTAGATGTATTAAAAGAAAATAATGTGAAAGCAACATTTTTTTTAACAGGGTATTATTTGAATAAAGAAACTGTTCTTGTAAAAAGGATGGTAGATGAGGGACATATTATTGGGAACCATACAGTGAATCATAATTCTATGCCAGATTTGGATGATGTTAAATTAAAGACAGAAATAAAAAATCTCCATACTGCTGTGTGTGAAAAGATAGGTTATGAAATGAAATATATAAGACCTCCAATGGGAGAATATAGTGAAAGAACTTTAGCAATAAGCAATGCATTAGGATATACAACAGTAATGTGGTCTTTTGCATATGAAGACTGGGATCCAAATAAGCAACCAAATGAAGAAGAAGCTAAAAATAAGATAATGTCAAATATACATGCAGGAGAAATTATGCTTTTACATGCTACATCATCAACTAATGCTAATATATTGGATTATTGTATAAAGGAAATAAGAAAACAGGGATATGAATTTA
>JGI994J12354_10004314_pt1 | contig 12832 bp, 10 predicted proteins | sample IntmicLarv3ML3BL_FD_12354 | JGI IMG/M metagenome (IMG submission 12354)
CGGTTTCCACTGTCACAAATTCTCCGGGGACTGCGGTTCCTGTGAAAAAAACCTTTCCGTCAACATCGGGCGAATCGGCAAAACTTCGTCCGTACCAGCACTGGGCAAAGTCGTCATATCCTTCACAAAGCACTGTGGTTTTCTGTCCGAGCCGCTTTTCGCTGAAGGAATCCATGATGCCGGACTGAATCTCCATAACAAGCTCTGCACGGCGGGCGGCGGTTCCCTCATCGGCACGGTCTTCCATCACAGCGGCGGGTGTTCCCTCCTCCGGTGAATATGGAAATACACCTGCACGCTCGATCTTTGCGTCACGAAGGAAGGCGCAAAGTTCTTCAAACTCTGCTTCACCCTCTCCGGGCAGACCGACAATCAGGCTGGTGCGAATGACAAGCTCCGGTATGCGGTCGCGGAGTTTTTTGAAAAGTGCGCGGATTTCATCCCCTGTTCCACGTCTGTTCATGCGTTTTAATATACTGTTATTAATATGCTGTATGGGTATATCAAGGTACTTCAGTATCTTTGGATCATCGGCTATAAGGTCTATTAAATCCTCATCCATTTCATCAGGATAGAGGTAATGAAGCCTCAGCCAGCTAACGCCATCAATTTTGGAAAGCTCACGTAAAAGTCCGGCAAGCTCCCGTTTTCCGTATAAGTCGATTCCATAGCGTGTAATGTCCTGAGCGATGATAATAAGCTCTTTGACTCCGGCAAGTGCAAGCTCTTTTGCCTCGCTTATTATCGCCTCCATAGGACGGCTTCGGAATTTACCTCTGATTTCAGGAATGACGCAAAAGGCGCAGCGGTTGTCGCAGCCTTCAGCAATTTTCAGGTATGCCCACCCCGGTCCGGTGGATACTACACGACCGGACTCATCCACCGGTGCATGTTTGTCTCCGAAAAGGAGGGGTGAACCGCCGGATAAAGTGCTTTCCACGGCTTCTGCAATATCACCGAAGCTGCCTACTCCGAGAAGGGCATCGACTTCCGGCAAATCTTTAATTATTTCGTCTTTGTAGCGCTGGGCGAGACATCCGCAGACGATAATTTTTCCAAGTCTGCCTTCTTTTTTCAGTTCAGCCATTTCAAGAATATTCTCAATTGCCTCACTTTTTGCGCTCTCAATAAATCCGCAGGTGTTCACGACCACGGCATCTGAACCTTCAGGATCGGATACAATCTCATGCCCTGCTTCATTTAACAGATAAAGCATCTGCTCGCTGTTCACAAGGTTTTTGGCACAGCCCAGCGAGATGAAGCTTATTTTACTCATACATGTTTTCCCCGTTTCGAAACCGCCCCACAGCGGCACTGATTTCATCCCATGAATAGCCGCGCCGAAGCAGTGCGTCAGTGGCTTTTTTCAGCTCCGACCTATCAGGGTTATCGTTTTTTAATCTGCGGCGCAGGAGCATATCAATTTTTTCGTCCTGCTCCGGCATTTCTTCCAGCGCCGCATCCCACAGCTCCCGCGGCAGTCCGCGCCTGTATAGCTCGCTTTGGACTTTCCGTTTTCCATAAGCCTTGGCGGAGTAATGCCGGACTATCATTGCGGCATAAGCCTCGTCGTTCAAAAGGGAGAGTTCTTCCATCCACGCCACAGATTCTTCCGCGTTGCAGGGAAGTTCGCCTTTTTCTAAAAGTCTGTCATAGAGCTCTTTTTTTGACATGGCCCGGGCGCCTATAATGCGCATTGCCCGTGCTTTGCACAGAGCCAGCTCGGATGCTGCTCTTATATCCAGAAATTCTTCTTCCGTAAGAACCTTTCCGCTGTACAGACCAAGATCAGCCACTGCATTCAGCGTGGTTTTCAGCTCCTCGCCATTGTCAAACTTGACAATAAACCGCTCAGAAACAGTCTGTTTTAGCTCGGTAATTATCATCAGCCCTCAAAATCCTCAGCAGAGACAGATACAGCTTTTTTTGCAACTTTTTCCTCAGAAACAGGACTGCGTCCGGCCGCTTCGGCAGCGGCTTTTGACTGGGGAGAGAGGAGCTTGTATGATTCCTCACGTATCTTCGCTTCTATTTCATCCGCAACACCGGAATTGTCCTTCAGGTACTGTTTAACGGCATCGCGTCCCTGCATGCGGCTTTCGCCAACAGTGAACCACGCGCCGGCTTTTTCAATTATTTCCAATTTTACGCCAAGGTCAACAATTTCGCCAACCTTGGAAATGCCCTCACCGTATACGATATCAAACTCAGCCTCACGGAAGGGAGGAGCGACTTTATTCTTTATAACCTTTGCACGGGTGCGGTTTCCAACCATCTCGGTTCCTGATTTCAGCGCTTCTATTCTACGCACGTCGATGCGCACACTGGAGAAGTACTTCAGAGCGCGTCCGCCGGGTGTTGTCTCGGGGTTACCGTACATCACACCGATTTTTTCACGGAGCTGATTGATGAAAACAACCACACAGCTGGTTTTTGAAATTGCACCTGCCAGCTTTCTGAGCGCCTGTGACATAAGGCGGGCAACAACGCCGACGCTGGAGTCTCCCATTTCGCCTTCAAGCTCAGAGCGGGGGAGAAGAGCGGCAACGGAGTCCACAACGACAACGTCCACAGCACCGGAGCGGACAAGGGCTTCTGTTATTTCCAGAGCCTGTTCACCGGTGTCCGGCTGGGAGATAAGCATGCTGTCTATATCCACACCCAGGGCGCGGGCATACGCAGGTTCAAGAGCATGCTCAACGTCGATAAAGGCGACCTCACCGCCGCCTTTTTGAGCACTGGCAAGGATATGCAGCGCAAGTGTGGTTTTACCGGAAGATTCCGGTCCGTAAATCTCAACAATACGGCCCTTGGGTACGCCGCCTATTCCAAGTGCGAGGTCGAGGGAAAGTGATCCGGTAGAAACAGCCTCAACATTTACGGGAATATCATCGCCAAGACGCATAATAGCACCCTTGCCATAGTTTTTATGAATCTGCGCGAGAGCGGTTTCCAAAGCCTTTTTCTTGTCGTCGGCTTGTCCTACCAGCGTAATAGGCACTTTTTTCTTTTCAGCCATTTATTAAATCCATTCCCTTCAATATCATCTTTTCGCCGCATTTTTGTAAACAAAAGCGGGAAATAACATATTTATCACTTGCCGCACACGGATATTTTACTATTGCATAGCTCTATAAGTCTTTGCTTATTTTGTAAATAATCAATAAATAAATTCCGGGTATTATCCCAAAATTAAATAACGCTAAATGCTGCCGTACACCACACGCTCAACATTTCCGGTGTCAAAAACACTCTGAATATCCTTGAATCCGGAAATTCTCATGAGCTTCTTCACTTCCTCGGCCTGATTTATACCTACTTCAAACATAATAGTCCCGCCGTCACGAATCGCCAGCTTCCAGTTCTGTAAAATTGCACGGTAGAAATCAAGACCGTCCTCACCGCCGTCCAGCGCCTGAGCAGGTTCATGTTTTTTTACCGAATCATCGAGCTTTTCCATATCCCCTGTCGGGATATACGGCGGATTGCAGACTATCAGGTCGAAACTGCCAAGGAGCATCGGCGGGCGCTCAAGGGCATTTGCCTCAATACAATTTATCCTTTTGCTAAGCTCGTTCAGCTGTGTGTTGTTTTTTGCAATTCTCAGTGCCTCCATCGAATTGTCCACCAGCACAACCCGTGTACCGGAAGCCTCCCGGGCTATGGCGATGCCAATGCAGCCGCTGCCGCAGCAGAGGTCAAGAACCCGTGCATCGGGCTTTTTCTTGGATATATGTTCAAGCGCAGTGTCGACAAGCACCTCGGTGTCAACCCTCGGGATCAGCACATCTGAATTTATCTCCATAGGAAGTCCGTAAAATTCCCAGCCCTCGGCAATATATGCCACCGGCTCCCCGGAAAGCCTGCGTGCAACAAAACTCTTAACGGTTTTCTGCATCTCCTCCGAGGTATAAAGCCTGAGATCCCGCATAAACCTCTCCGTAGTTTTTCCTGCTGCGTGCGCCACAACAAGTCTTGCCTCCAGATTATAGGCTTCTATTCCGTGGTCGCGGAATATTCTCCTTGTTTCAAGGTACAGATCATTATATGTCTTTGCCATATCACTTTATCTCCCCCTGCGAATCTTCATCACCACTGGTCTGCGCCCTGTTCTTCAGGTATTACCTGTTTCAGAGCTTCTATCGCGACCTCTATCATACTGTCGTCCGGCTCAAATGTGGTCAAATTCTGGAGCTTTCTTCCCGGCCAGGAAAGCATTGAGGAAAATGCGTTATCGTGCCTCCCGACCCAACGGTTAATCTCGTAGCTTATCCCGACGATAACCGGCAAAAGCAAAAGCCTTATCACAAGTCTCATGAGCGCACTTGTCCAGCTGACGAACATGAAAACCAGAATGCTAACTATCATAACAACAAACAGGAAACTGGTGCCGCAGCGCGGGTGCTGGCGGGGCATGGGGCGGACATTGTCAATTGTGAGCTCAAGTCCGCGTTCATAGCAGTGGATGGTTTTGTGTTCCGCTCCATGGTACTGGAACATTCGTTTAATATCTTTCATATGAGTAACGGCCCAGAGATACAGTAAAAAGAGAATGATCCGCACAAGACCTTCGATAAGATTCTTCAAAAGCCTGCTCGATATTATACTGTCAAACAGACCGGTAATCAAGGTGGGCAGGAAGAAAAACAACCCTACCGACAAAGCGATACCCAAAAACACAGCAATACCCAAGATCGCCTTTTCTGCCTTCTCGCTTCCCAGTGTTTCCTCAATCCAGCGGTCTATTTTACCCGGTTCTTCCTGCATATCTTCCGGCAGCTGCTCGGCAGACCAGCTGATAGCCTGAACTCCCTTTACCATACTATCCATAAAAGTGACCGAACCGCGGATGAGAGGCAATCCCAGAATGGGGTGACGTTTCTTTACAAGCTTTAATTCCTCAACTTTATATGCAAGCTCCCCGTCTGCTTTGCGGGCAACGATAGCCTGCTTCTCCGGGCCGCGCATAAGAATGGCTTCTATAAGCGCCTGACCGCCGATGCTGGTGCGAAACGCACCCTGATTTTCTTTTTTTGCCATTAGAATTTCCTTTGTTTCTATATATTACTCAAGGGCAGACGAACGGTTACAACAGTTCCGCCGCCCTCGGCATTTTCAATTGTCAGAGTACCCTTGTGACGGGATACGATTTCATTGCAAACGGAGAGCCCAATACCGCTCCCGCGCTCCTTTGAACTGCCTTTATAGAATTTGCGAGTGACAAAGGGCAGCTCATCCTCAGGTATACCGGGACCGAAGTCACGGAAGCTGACAGCGATATAGTTTTCTTCAACAGCCGTTGAAAGCACGATTTTCTTTCCTTCGCGTCCATACTTTGCGGAGTTGTCAACAATGTTCAGGAACACTTGGCGCAAGCGGGAAACATCGCCGGAAACGTGCGGGATATCTTCCTCACAGGGGATATACTCCAGCTCTATTCCGTCTTGGCGCAGAAGCTCGCCGTATGTATAAACGCCATCTTCAATTTCCGCGGTCAGATCCACCATGCTCACGTTGAGATTAAACTGTCCGTCTTGAATGCGGGTAAATTCCAGAAGCTCCTCCACCATCTTTGTCAGGCGGCTTGCCTCTTTTGCAATAATATTTATGCCGCGGAGGGAGTCTCCTTTTATATCCTCATCATACATAAGGGTTTCGCTCCATCCGGTTATGGCTGTGAGCGGTGTGCGGAGTTCGTGAGAAACCGAGGAGACAAACTCGGTTTGGACTTTTTCCGATTGACCGATTTTTGTGGACATTTCATTTATTGTATCGATGAGCTGACCTATCTCATCATCATATTTTTTTTCGACTTGAATGCCATAGCTTCCCTCTGCAATTCGTTTTGCCATAATTGTCAGGTCACGGATGGGAACGGTGATGGTGCGTACAAAATAGATGTTGGTGATTAGTACAAAGCAAATGATGAACAGCCCGACAGCAGCTGCAAAAGCAGTTGCCCGGATAACCTGTGCATCAACCAGCTTTAGGCTTGTAACATAGCGCATTAAGCTGACAATCTGCCCGTCTGCCGTGAGCATTGGACAAGAAACGGCGAGAATATGTTCGCCGGTGTTGGTGTTGTATCCTCTCCATGACTTCATTTCCCCGGTCTCCAGCGCCTGTGTAATGTCCTTCGTACCGGGATTTGAGCCGGCAGACAAGAAATAGCTCGATGTTTCAACTCTGCCGCGGGTGTTTAAAAATTGCAGTTCTATCCGGTCCTTTTCTTCAAAGCTCTCAGCATGGCTGAATGCCATGGGCAGGTATTCTACATAATTTCTGGAAACATATGTGGTAAACACATCGGCTGCTGTTTTTGCCTTGGATTCAAGGCTGGTGCGTATGCCCTCATAGTAGTAGTTCGCAATAGAAAACACAAATGCCCCAAAAGCAAAAAGCACAATCACAATGAGCGCAAGTATTCCATTGAGCATCCATCTGCGGCCAATTCCGTAAAACTTCATTCTTTTTCCTGCCTCTGCTCCACCATATTGTGAAGTCTTATACTAAAAACCCCATTTGTAGCCATATCCCCACACTGTTGTTATATATGCGGGAATGGTAGGGTCATCTTCAATCTTTATACGGAGGCGGCGGATATTTACATCGACGATTTTAAGCTCGCCAAAGTAATCCCTGCCCCAAACTGCGTTGAGAATATCCTCCCGGGAAAGAGCCTTACCCGGGTTGTCCATAAACAACTTCATAATGGAGTATTCTATCTGTGTGAGCTTTATACGCTCGCTGTTTTTCTCAAGAGTGCGGTTGCGGGTGTTCAGCCGGAACGGTCCGTGGCGCAACTCACCGTCGTTTTCGTCTTCAGAATCATCTCCGCCGATACGGCGGTAGAGAGCATCAATTCTGGCGGTGAGTTCAGCCGGCGAAAAAGGCTTGGTGACATAGTCATCTGCACCGGTCATAAGCCCTGTAACCTTGTCCATTTCCTGACTTTTGGCAGTGAGCATTATTATCCCGATTTTAGAATCAGCCGCACGGATTTTGCGGCAGACCTCAAACCCGTCAATGTCAGGCAGCATGACATCAAGAAGAGCAACCTTGATATCCGGATGCACTTTTATTTGTGCCATTGCCTGTTCACCTGTCTCAGCCTCAATGGGCTCATAACCTGAACGCTTGAGATTTATCACAACAAAACTGCGAATGCTGGATTCGTCTTCGAGCACAAGAACTTTCTTCATGCAATTAGCAGTCCTTTCAAAAGAATCAGAGAGTGCCGACATTCCATTCCATATATATCAGATCGAAGTTTTCTTTAACATCATCTTCAGTGAACTCGCGGACAACCCTGTCGTAGTTGAGAATTCTAGCTGCGTATATTGTAGTATAATTCTCTAGAAGAACAAAGCGTCCGTCCTGCCTTGCTCTGTCGTAACGGTTGTCGCCGGTGAGTTTGTATATAAAAAGAATATCCTCAAATGAGTCGGTCTGCGGGTCATTGACAGAAAAAACAACAACCCTCTCCCCGTTAACGGCGTCTTCCCGCCGGATCACAAGACCGTTCAGCCAGTCCTTTGGCAGAACAATGTACCAATCATCACTGTAGCAGTGGTATGTGGAGATATGCAGCTCCTTTTGACCATGAATCCCATATTTATACCAGTCGAGGCGGTAATATTCAAGCCGGTTTCCTGTCTCATCATAAAGCCTGACAATTGAAGGTATTTCCATTACTCTGTCATTGTCAATATCGGTAGAATATACTGCCTCATCACGGAGAGTGTTGCTGACTCCGGAATGACCGGTAGCTGTTATATTTGTTAATTGGCTGTCCTCATCAATAAAAATGTCGGTGAAATATGATCCGCTTTCCAATATTCCCTCAACAAAAAGTGCTGTTGATTCTTCTGTTATATATCCTGTACGCATACGGGAAAGGGATGTGATACCCGGCGACAGTTTGGCGTCGGAGCGAAGAGGTTCTCCTGTTTCAGGAAATTTATACATGCTGATGGTGCCCAGACCGGAGGCGATAGTATGCAGTGTAAGCAGCTCTGTATTGCCGTCGTTGTCCATATCGGCAAAGCGGAAGTCCAGACAGTCTGACACAGACAGAAGCTCTGAAGAATTCCATCCGGAAATAGAGTAAACCTGCATGATTCTGATGTCTGCGCTCATTTGCCATGAAACGACAATTTCCTGTATGCCGTCGCCATTAAAATCAGCAAAATCCACACGCCGTATTGCAGTGCCCTCGCCCTCGACAGTGGATGCCAGCTGGAAATCTTCACCGCCGAAATGGGAATATACACATATTTTCAAAATCTGATCGCCGCCCCTGAAGAAAACCAGCGCCTCGTCGTTACCATCACCATCAAGGTCGGAAAACAGGATGGATTGCCGGTAGCTGCCTGAGATTGGTGCTGAATAGGCAAATCCATTAGCTCTTTCCAAAAGAGCCAATTCCTCCAATTGCAGATATTGCTCGGAGGCTTTTGGCAGGGCGTAAAGCTCGTCAATAGATCCCCATGAGCAGCCAGAGAGGGTTAAAAATGCAATAACGGCAATCATTTGCATTAATATCTTTTTTATTGCAAACTCCTCCCCACTTTACATTTTAACCAATGTATTATATCATAGTACGGTGAAAAATGATAGTCCTAAATACGAGAGCGGGGAGGCAATACACCGTGATTCTGCTATATTGTGATGCACGGGACATGGATGAAACCAAAGCCATTTTTCCTGCACGCAGCAAACAGCCGGGTTCTGCTTTTGCGGTATCACTCCTGTATGTGGCTGTGCAGCGCATTGGGATGAGCACATTGCCGCAAATTGAGAGAGACAACAAGGGGAAGCCTTTTTTTCCTGATTTTCCGGAAGTGCATTTTTCTCTCAGCCACAGCAAGGGGCATATCCTGTGCGCGCTGGGAAACCTCCCCGTCGGCTGTGATATAGAGCGGCGACGGCAGCTGGTTAAAAATACGGAAAAGAAGCTTATGTCACAGAGTGAAATGCGGAATTTTAATTTTTTTGAGCTTTGGACGCTTCGAGAGAGTTTCTATAAGTTGACAGGCCGCGGAAATTTGCGGAATATTCGCTTTTCCTTTAAAAACGGAGTTCTGAGGTCCCCTGAGTCAGATGTTTCCTGCCGTGTTTACAGAGAGATTGACGGTGTTTTGGTCGCTGTGTGTTCATATGAAAAAGAGCTGCCGGAGAAATTAGAATTTATTGATGTAAATCAGCTTTTTTCCTCTTGAAACTTTCCTCCGGGTGTTATATAATAGCTCAGTCACACGTGCCGGTGTGATGGAATTGGTAGACGTAGTGGACTCAAAATCCACCGCTGGCAACAGCGTGCCGGTTCGAGTCCGGCCACCGGCACCAGACCAATATAATCCGAACCAGTCCCGACAGATAATTCCTGTTGGTGACAGGTTCGGACTATTACTGTACTTCGATAAGTTTGAGGATCCCCGCTTCCGCAATGGTGTTATAAAGCGTCCGGAATCCAAGCCAGTAGGCCCCTGAAAACAAAAAGACTGAAATAGACCAAAAAAAGCTGCGGCATCGTACAAAAACGATACCACAGCCATTTTAAATGTATTATTCAGAAACGGAATTTAAATTCATCGCTTCATTATTTACCAATTATTCGACAGCGGTGTAACCTTTCCGACAACAACAAATCGCCCGTTGTAATCAATATCGCTGCATGTGGATAGCGTCATTATATTATCCATTGCTGTAACTTCTACGCCTGTATTAACCGCAGACATACTTTTTATATGTTCCAGGCTTGCGCTATAATCTGCTTCCGTACTGAAAGTCAGATTATACACCAAATCACTCGTGCTTGCCTCATATGCGCTGAAGATTTCAATCGCGTATCCGCCTGTCTCTGTCAGGTAATATATTGTCGGATGCGCATCATAATAGTCTTGCTTGGCATAATTAACCAGTTTGGAAAACATCCCGCCCTGATTGTGAAAGTTGTGACCGTATACGATCGTGTTTTCATCCTGGAGTAAACTATTCCGAAAGTCAACAAACAACGTGCCTACGGTACTGTATGATTTGTTGAAAATGTGGTCCAGATAAAAGCTGTTATCTGATCCATGTACTACCGGCAATAGATCGACTACTCCGGGTATTGTCATCATTCCCACAAAATCTGCGTTCGTACCTTTAAAAGCCGCGAAATTCACCATTATCGGGTCGTAATCATCACGCAAGGTAATCGCCACTTCATCGCTGCCCTCAGAATACGTGTACCCGGCGATAGCTCCGGTCTGCACCGGATCCTCGCTCTCTGCAGGCATCTCGTCAGTTGCATCAGGCGGCTCTACAGTAGGAATCGCCGATTCAGTAGGCTCAGGCGTATCACTTGGAGGGATTACCGATACAATAGCTCCCTGCATACCATTTGAATCATACTGACTTAATAGCTTATGCTGATAAGCAAGCTCTTGACCCAATACCAATATCACCCCGAATATTAAGCCTAATAACAGTGCGCTTGAAAAGCTGCCTTTTTTTCTCTTTCGTTTTGTCATTCTCCACGACCCTCATAAAACGGGCGGGGGTAGAACCCCCGCCCAAGCTGTTAAAAATTTCTGCTCTTGCTCTGGTTCACTTACAGGGTATTAGCAACCGTACTTCCTTATTTTACGACATCTTACGATATCTGTCAAATACGACTACGCCTGCTACTGCTAAAAGTGCTCCCATTGCAATGATTAATGCAGTTATTGGGCTCTGCAGTCCGGTCTTCGGTACTGTATTGCCACCGCCGGCTGCTGTCCACTTTGCATACAAGGTGGTGTCTGCTTCAGGTTTAAACGTGGTTCCGCTCACTTTGTTTGTGAGTGCAGAATCTGTATACCAACCTGCAAATGTGTAGCCGCTCTTCACCGATGTAGGAAGCGTAGCTGAGTCACCCTTCTTAACCTTGATAGGGTTAATCTTGCTTCCGCCGTTAGATTCGAACGATACTGTCCACTCTTCGACTACAGCCTTGTTCTCTGTCCATTTTGCATACAAGGTGGTGTCTGCTTCAGGTTTATACGTGTTGCCGCTGACTTTGTTTGTCAATGCAACTTCCGTATACCAACCATCAAATGTGAAGCCGCTCCTTGTAGGTGTAGGCAGTGAAGCTGATTCACCCTTTTTAACCTTGATAGGGTTTATCTTATTTCCGCCGTTTGACTCGAAGGATAATGTCCACTCTTCGGCTACAACCTTGTTCTCTGTCCACTTTGCATACAGTGTGATGTTTGCCTCTGGTTTATATGTGCTGCCGCCGACTTTGTTCGTCAACGCTTTATCCACATACCAGCCTTCAAATGTATTGCCGGTCTTTGTCGGTGTGAGGAGAGTGACTGACTCACCCTTTTTCACATTGACAGGATCGATTTTGCTTCCGCCATTGGTCTCAAACTCGACTTTCCATTCACCAGATTCAGCCGGCTTGTCCTCTGTCCATTTTGCATACAATGTGATGTCTGCTGTTGGTCTGTATGTACCGCTGCTGACTTTGTTTGTCAGTGAAGATTCCGTATACCAACCTTCGAATGTGCTCCCGCTCTTTGTCGGAGCAATCATCGTGACTGCTGCGCCTTTTTCCACTGATACATCAGCAACACTGGATCCGCCGTTGGAGTTGAACGATACTGTGTAGGTCTCTTTTGGTGCAGCACCTTCCACTTTGACTGCCATCGGGGCGAACGTAACGCTCATATCAATCTTGCCCTGGCCGGCTACATTGTGCTGATAGCTGTATAATACGGCATCTTTCACTATGTTAAAGTCATCGTTATGCAGCCCCAATGTTACTGTGGCTCCGCCATCTGCGATAAACTTAGCAGCATCCACGACTTGCATCTTCACAGCAAGTGTGCAACTGTAACCACTTGAAGTCGGTTCCACCTGACTCAAGTTTATAATAATTACGTTGTATCCATGATCCATTTTTTGTGGCATCACTGAGTATGCATCTTCTTTTGCGTAGATACTTGTCGTCGCCTGTCCCGCTAAATCAATTACACTGTTGTCATAGCTGAGTTTTAAGTTACATGCGTCAAACCTGTCATATGCTGATGCATCAATCGTTAATACCGCATTTAGTTCAAATTCTGTGCCAGTTGTTACCTTTGCTTCTTCAAGCGTTACTGTCGTTCCATTCCATGTACAAGCATTTGCTGCCGATCCCTGCAGCAATGTACCGCTTACACAGCACACCAACAGTATTAACGCTAGGACTGTACTTAACCCTTTTTTCATGAATGCCTCCTATGTTATCTAGTTGGATGGGATAATTCCATTCACCATTCTTGCAATTACGCCTGCATCTGACGCGTTTATTAGATTATTCTCATCTATATCTGAAAGCTCATAACGGTATGAACCTGCTGCACCTTTTGCCGGCATAGGATTAATCCCATTGACTATTCTCTGAAGGACTCCAGCATCTGATGCATTTACCAAACCGTCTATTGTCACATCAGCTACTGTAACAATGATGTATCCGGGAGCTGTAGCTGCAACTGAGATATTGCCATATGTTAAGTTAACCTTAACGATACCTGAACGGCTTGCTGTATTCGTTACTCTGAATACGCCATACACTGTGCTGCCGACTGTCTTTGTCCCGTTATATGTTATTGATCCCAGTGTGCCTAAAATACTTTGCGGCTGGAAAATAGTCTCGAACCCGTGCACTGGCTTTGCAACTGCTTTAAGTCTGGATGCATCTGATGCTAATGCTGGTGCGTCACCAATATTTACATAGAATTCCATTGTAGCTTGTGTGTCATTTGCGTATCTTCCGCTCATAACAAACACACCATCGCCAGCCCCGACACCATTGAGA
>JGI994J12354_10004315_pt1 | contig 12831 bp, 9 predicted proteins | sample IntmicLarv3ML3BL_FD_12354 | JGI IMG/M metagenome (IMG submission 12354)
TTTTTTTCTATCAGTTTTTATTAGTTTTTTCTCGCTCTAAATTCCCTTTTCCTAATCTAAAATCAACTTCCATCCTTCTGTGGAAATTACTTTGGGAATTTACGATCATTTTTTAGGATGTTATTAATCGGGGGCTTTGAAAGGAACTTGCACATGAAACGACTCTTAACTGTTTTTGTTCTGATATGCTTTTGTTTTTCCGCGACTTTGTCCTTTGGATTTTCTGCACAAGCGGAGCATGTTACGACAGTACCGTCAGGCTATACCGGCATCTATACTACTGCGGATTTAAATAATATTCGCGGCGATCTGAATAAAAATTATATCTTGATGAACGATATAGTTTTTTTCGAATCCGATTTTCAGTCAGGCGGCAAGTTTTATGATAACGGGCTTGGCTGGCAGGCGATCGGATTAGTGACTAATGCTCCGACGGGCGAATCAGATCAGAAGTTCCAAGGTATTTTAGACGGCAACGGATATGCCGTTAAAAATTTACATATAAAACAAAAAGACAAGGGTCACGCCCCTGCAACCCAGTACTATCCGCTTTCTATTGGAATTATCGCAAACAATGCCGGCACAATAAAAAATTTGGGTGTGGAAAATGCTTATTTTACAACGGACGGCACATCACCCCCTATTTATGCGGGCGGACTGTGCGGCAACAACAGCGGCACAATTACACAGTGTTATTTTACCGGAGAATTGGATATAAACGGCATAGGTTCGTCTTATTCACGAACAGGAGGAATTGCCGGACGAAACTCGGGAACAATAACGGATTGTTCTAACTACGGCTCCATAAAAACGAAAAGCTCTCAAAACAATTATACCGGCGGCATAACCGGGCACAACTCCAATATCATAAAGAATTGTGAAAATTTCGGCGATTTGAGTTCAAAAAATCCATCCACTCTTTGCTTAGGAGGTATCGCCGGATACAGCACTACTTCCAATATTGAAAATGTCCGTAATTGCGGCAACATCAGTTTAGGAGACTCTGTTACCGCAGGCGCATCTTCGTACATAGGCGGTATTGCCGGTGATTTTGTTTCGGGAACCATTACCAAAGGCTAAAACAGCGGCAATATTACAACAAAATCTTATTCGGTTGCCTACTCCGGCGGAATTGCGGGAAGAAATAGCGATTCCATAACATACAGTCATAACATAGGTACAATTAATTCTGAAATTGTTTCCGGAAGCGAAGCGCCTTGCACAGGGGGAATTACGGGAAACAACTTAAGCAACGGTGTTATTTCCCAATGTTTTAACGAGGGTAAATTAACCGTCAAACATGGCGCAGGAGGCTTATCAGGACGTAACACCGGTGATTTAAATAACAACTATAACGCCGGCATGGTGGAAAGCTCATCAACCGTAGATGCTTATATTGGTGGATTGGTTGCTTATAATCAAGGAAAACTCTCTTATTGTTATAACATTGGAGCTTTGATAAAAACCGATTCAAACACCTATGCTCCCGGCGGACTGGTGGGATACAACAACACTTCGGCGAATACCAATGTGTCGAACAACTATTACCTGGATAACACAAACAGTGCGGCGGGCAGTGGAAGCGGAGCGATTTCGGCAACGCCTCTTTCGTTTGAGCAAATGCAGTCGAAAGACGCTTTTTCCGCATTGGATTTTGAGGATATCTGGTACATGGATGTCATTCCTTGTCTTAAGGATGTTCCTGCGACGACTCCCATGTCTGATTCCTTGCGCTTTGAAATACCGGACAAAGCATTGGGTATGGAGGAAGAATATCAGACGGCGATTACCGCCTCTCCGGACAATGTGTTTGTTAATATGATTTATCACTCGGAAAACCCTGATATAGTAACCGTTTCTCCATTTGGCATAATCACCGCAAAAGCAGAGGGCGTTGCGGTGATTATAGGGATTGACACCATATCAAAAGAATCAGCGGCTTGTACTGTAACAGTGAGCAGAAGCAATATACCTGCCGGATACACACCCTTGTATACTGCGGCAGATTTGGATAATGTGCGCAACGATTTAAACGGCAAGTACATTTTAATGAACGATATCGTTTTCACACAAGCCGATTTTCAGACCGGAGGTCCATATTATAACGGAGGTAAAACATGGGTACCAATTGGAAGCGGCACTGAAATTCAGTATAGCTTTCACGGCATATTAGACGGAAACGGATTTTTCATTATCGGCTTGCAAATTAATTATACGAAAGGGTCTAAAACAAATACCTTTGATGACTATATCGGTCTGTTTGGATTTACAAATACTACAGCGGTTATTAAAAACCTCAAAATGACCGGTGGTCAAGTGACCGTAAAAACCACGTCTTCGGCAAGCTATTCGTGGAGAATCGGTTCTTTCGCCGGTCTCAACGGAGGAAAAATCATCAATTGCATCAATGAAAATCCTGTAGAGATAGTCAGCACTTTATACAGCACTTCATCCTCTGCAGGCGGTCTTGTCGGGATGAATTGCAATCTGATAAGTAAATGCGTCAATAGCGGTTTAATTAAAGCTACTAATCAGGCTGTCACTACATTATACATGGGCGGAATAAGCGGAAACGGCGGTTCTTTCTCAAATAATTATGGAAATATAGAAAACTGCTCCAATCATGGAGATGTATTATTGACGGCGCAATCATACGCTACATTTTATGCAGCGGGAATAGCCGGCGAAGGTCAAATGAATGTCATAGGATGCTACAATACCGGAAATATTCTGGCGGATATTTCTGTTGCCGGCAATTCGTCCGATTCGTCCTGTTTTGTATCCGGCATTGCTCAAAAATTTTGGAATAACAGTTCCATTTCCAGGTGTTATAATACGGGAAATGTAAAAGCTACATTAAAAAACGGCAATACCTCTTCTGTAAGGGTTGCCGGCATTTGTTCTTCTTACGGCGATGTGAATGGAAAAAATTTAGTAATATCCAACTGCTTTAATGCAGGCGATGTTGAAGCTGTTGCAATTTCAACCAATAACCGTTCATGGGCATACAGCAGCGGTATCGGCTCATGCGGCACCATGCGTTACTGCTATAATGCAGGCGATGTTACGGCATTGGCGGAGAGTGGTTCCGGATTTAACTTCACAGCGGCAAACGGTGCGCTTGCGGCGGAAAGTATAACGAGCGCCAATGTTATTAATTGTTATTATCTGGACAATGTCGAAACAGGTGTATTCACCGATTCTCTTACGGGAAATAAACTGACACAAAGTCAAATGGAAGAAGAAAACAGTTTTACCGGTTTTAGCTTTATAACCATTTGGGAAATGTCAGATAATGCGCTGTATCCTTACCCTGTATTAAAAAATATTCCCTTTGTGCGAATAATGTCCATAGGCGGAACGGTTGTGATTACCGGCACGGCGCAATACGGCAATACGCTGACGGCAAATGTGGGCGGTATTACTCCGGCGGGCGCTACAGTTACATATCAGTGGAAACGGGGCAATACAGATATCGCCGGAGCGACCAATGCTGCCTATGTCTTAACGGCGGCGGACAGTGGTACAAACATCACTGTAGCAGTGACCGGCACAGGCGATTATAGGAGCACTGTTACATCGTCAGCTGCCGCAATTAAGGCGAAAGAACTCATTAGCATTGAAGTCACAGCAACACCAGGTAAAACAATATATATTGAAGGAACATTGCTGGAGACTATGGGCATGGCGCTTACACTGACATATGATGACACATCAACCTCGACAGTCACCTCCGGCTATACCACCGAATACGATTTCAGCACAACCGGCACAAAAACCGTTACCGTAACCTATCAACAAAAAACAACTTCATTTACTGTTACCGTGGAAGCCAGGAGCGTTGAGAAAATTACAATTGTCACACCTCCGAATAAAACCATCTACACGGCGGGAGACAGCTTAGACACCACCGGATTGGGACTGAAGGTGGACTATAACAACGGAACAGGAATAACGGTTTACGGCGGCTTTAGTACGCAATCCGACCTGTTGTCCGTCGGCGCAAAGACAGTAACAGTTACTTACGGCGGCAAGACAGATACTTATACCGTAACCGTGACACTCATCACAAGTCCAAAATATACCGTGAGCGGTATGACAATCAGCAAAATCAGCACAGGCTGCACCGTTGCGCAGATGCTGGCGGAAATCAATAATTCTTCTAATGTGAAGATATATAACGGTACCACTCAAGTATCGGGCTCTGCTGTACTCGTCACCGGCATGACTGTTAAACTCATGAACGGCAATACAACTCTCCAAACCTTAACCGTTATCGTCACAGGGGATGTGACCGGAACCGGCGGTGTATCATGGACCGGCGTTACCGCAGTCGTGGGGCACATGATTAATAAACAAAAGCTGACCGGTGCCTTTGAACAGGCGGCAAGGGTCAGCGGCGGTGCTTCGGTAAGCTGGACGGATGTCACGCAAATTGTCGGTTCTATGATCGGAAAAAACACAATAACACCACGATAAAATCAGAGGAGAAGATAAACTGTTATGAAAAAACTCATTTCTATTGCAATCTTATGCTTTTTAGTTACCGGCACCGTGCTGCCATTCACCGCTCTTGCCGCCGGAAGCGGCAGCGTGTCTCTGAACGGTCCCGGCACTGTCCGTGCAGGCGATACCATCACTGTAACATTGGATTTAAACAGCAGTAATATCACCGCTGGCGGTGCTGATGTAAACTACAATGCATCGCAGCTTACCTTGCAATCGGCTACCGCCGCTACCAATATCGGTTGGTCAATTACTTTTAATAACAGCAGCGGAAAAGTAAGTTTTGGCGGATTTAACAGCTCACTGGCGGCATGGAGCGGCAGTAAAACAATGATAACGATGGTGTTCAAGGTTGGCGATGTTGCCGCCGGAACAAACATCAGCGTCAGCACCGCCAATGTGAAAATGTCGGACGGCAGTTCAGACGGCACACTGGCAAATGCTGCATACAGTAAAGCAATTGCCGCACCTATTTCCGGAAATACGAAATTAGCCACTTTAACGGTGTCTAACGCGGCTATTTCACCCACATTTTCCGCAGGACAAAAAAATTATACCGCAGATGTGGGATTTGATATAACAAAGCTAACTGTAGCGGCTACCGCCGAAGATGCCAAGAGCAACGTATCTGTAAACAGTCCGAATCTTACACCCGGAGGTAAAACAAACGTAACGATAACAGTCACTGCCGAAAGCGGTGCGAAAGATACATATACTATCTCTGTTATAAGGGCACAAGACCCCGATTACGCTGTGAAAAACAATACGAATTTGAAAACCCTTGCAGTTAGTAATGCGACTATATCTCCGGCATTTTCCGTCGGCACAAAAAGCTATACTGCCAATGTAGGTTTTGATGTTACAAAACTAAATGTAACCGCAACGGCAGATGAACCAAGAAGTAATGTATCCATTAGCAACCCCGAACTGGTTGCCGCCGGTAATACCAATGTAACAATAACCGTAACTGCTGAAAGCGGAACAAAATCCACTTACACCATTGTCGTTACCCGTGCGCAAGACCCTAATTTCAAAGGAAGTTCAGACAATAAAATATCCTCTATAACCGTGGATGGATTTCTTATATCTCCGCCTTTTAGCGCCGACGTTAAAAGCTATCTTGTTTGGCTGCCATACGAAACCGCCGCACTTTCTGTAAGCGCCGTTCCATCGGACAGTAAAGCGACAGTAACGGTTGAAGGCGGCGAAAATCTGAAAGCCGGGCAGGATAACGAGATAAAACTGACTTGCCATGCCGAGGACGGTACGGCTGAAACTTATATCGTTATAGCCAAACGCGCCGCCGCGCATGACGGCAGCATAGATGAGCCGAATCAACCAACAAACACCGAATCAGCGGACGACAATACTAACCAAGGCAAAACCGATACCCCTGCGCAAGGTTCACCCTGGTGGCTTACCGTTGTTATCGGCATCGTTTGTTTGGGAGCCGGAGCCGGTATATGTTTCTTTATTTTCAAAAAAAGCAAAAGAGATAATTAACTGACAAAAATGGGGTTGTTGCAAAATAGTGCAACAGCCCCATTTTTAATTCAACCAAATCAAACAACCTTCTTAGCTGTTACATATGTTATCCTTTGTGATTCATCATGCGGCATATCAAACGAAAAATCATCAAATTTCTCAATAACGGTCAATCCGTTTTCCAAAAGGGATTTTTCTATCTTTTTTTCACTGAAAATTGTTTCATGAAAGCTTTCGGTATAGCGTTTATACCGGTCATTTTCATTCACGAAAAAATCAAGGGTCAGTTTAACTCTTTTTGTTCTTTCGCTAAAACTGTTTTGCCAGACGGCATAAAGCTTATCCATATCAAAAATAAAACAGTTTTCCCCCAGTATCTCACGGTGCTTATATTCTGTGTTTACATCAAAAATAAACAGTCCTCCGTCAGCAAGCGAATCCGACACCGCCGCAAATGCACTGTTCAAATCATTTATTCCGCCCAGATGATTTATGCTGTCAAAGCTTGAAATAACTGCGTCTGTTTTTTGAGCAAGCAAAAAGCTTCTCATATCCTGCTTGATAAATGTTATATTTTTGATTTGCGTTTTGTCTGCCTTGGCTTGCGCCATGCACAGCATATCCTCGCTTAAATCGACTGCTGTTACATGATAACCCTTTTCGGCATACAGGCATGAAAGCGTTCCCGTTCCGCACGCAAGGTCAACTATATTTGAAATGTCTTTTCCATATTTTTTCATAAGCAAAATATGATACTCTGCCACTGTCGGGAAATCCGTCGCGCAGGCAAGTGTATCATAATATTTTGCAAAAATACTGTATCCGTTCATTTCTTTTTTGCCAGCTTTTCAAAAACCGTCGCATAACCGTCACAGCCGTATGCCAATGACCGGTTTACCCGGCTTATCGTTGCGGTAGATGCACCTGTTTTTGCGGCAATCTCACTGTAAACGTGCTTTTCGCTGAGCATTTTAGCCACATTGAAGCGCTGTGACATCGCTTTAATTTCGGGAATCGTACACAAATCCTCAAAAAACGCATAGCAGTCCTCTAAGTTTTCAAGCGCAAGAATAGCATTAAAAAGCATTTCCGCACTTTCCTCTTTTATTTTACTGTTCATCAATTCATCCCTTCCCATGTCCATATCAATCGGCTTTGCTTAAGGGTCCCTCGCTGTAAATAAACGGGTCTCTGCCTTCCTTTATCTGTTCATAGACCTTTACAAGCCTCTTCGCCGCTGCCTCCGCGTTCCAAAGCTCTTGCATTGTCTTTGACGCATTTTCTCCCAATCTTTTTATTTCATCACGATCATTGCACAGCTCAAGCACTCTTTCATACATTTTTTCAGGATGCTTTCCGCTGAATACAATACCGTTATAACCGTCCTTAATCAGATAGTTTGTTGCACCGGCTTCAGCGCTGGACACAACTGCACATCCGTCGCTCATCGACTCGTTAAGAACCGCACCCCAGCCCTCCTGCCGATTGCTTGTAAAAAGAAATATATCGCTTTGCCTCATTTTTTTGCGAACCTCCGGAATTGGCATCGAGCCGCAAAAATCAACTTTACCATCTACCCCTATTTTTTTGCTTAGATTCTCAAGAAACTGTCGACGGTCTCCACTGCCTACAATTTCAAGAGTAAAATTGATATTCATTTTTTTTAGGTACTCGGCAAGATAAAGTGCAATTTCACACCGCTTTAAAGTAATTAATCTTCCAACCCATAAAATACGAATTTCTCCGCCCTTTACAGCTTGTTCCTCTTGAGGCTCAATTTTCGTATCAGGAAAATATCCAAATTTAAACGCCTTATTTTTATATGCTCCAAAAAAAGCATAATCCTTTGCCGCATATGAGCTTGCACATAAAAGATACGAATTATATTTTTTATATAATGTATGTTTTTTTCGGAAAGATAAAAATCCTTTGGGATAAAATCTTTTGTAATTAATTTTATAGACTCTTTCACCGAAAGAAAATGATATCTTTCCCGATATCATTCTTTTATTATACTCTTCAATATATTCATCCGGACATCCTCCCGTTGCAATAAGCAAATCACAATCTGCAATAAGCTTTTTCGCTTTAATAAAATTCTCATTTGAATCATATACACAAAGTACATAATCAGTACTTTCATTAATGTCAGAATATCCCATCTCAAGTCTGAAATCATCAATTCTTTCACTCGCCAGAAAAGTAAAATTTCCCTTTCCTGCTATATTTTCCAAGGCTTCACAAAAAACAGTCTGATGATGATTAAGGAAATTACTCAAAAAAACTATTTTCACGATTATCTCCACGCTCCTTAACTGCAAATATGTTGAAATCAGTATTATCTTTTTTCCTTATTCGGCATTACTTAACGGTCCTTCACTGTAAACAAAGGGTTCTTTGCCTTCCTTTATCTGTTCGTAGACCTTCACAAGCCTTTGCGCCGCCACTTTCGCATTCCAAAGCTCTTTCATTGTTCGTGCGGCATTTTCACCAAGTCGTTTTATTTCATCACGGTTGCTGCACAGCACAAGCACCTTTTCGTACATTTTTTCGTGATGCTTTTTGCTATAAACAATTCCATTATATCCGTCTTTTACCAGATATTCTGTAGCTCCCGCCTCGCAGTTGGCAACAACTGCACAGCCATCACCCATCGATTCATTAAGAACCGCACCCCAACCCTCCTGTCGATTGCTTGTGAAAAGAAATATATCACTTTGCTTCATTTTCTTACGAACCTCATCATGCGACAAAGCTCCTAAAAAATTCACCTTATCTTCTATGTCAAGCTTGTACGCCAAACTCCTGAGAAACGGTTCTCTGTTCCCTGTTCCAACAATATCAAGACAAAAATCCACACCGTTTTTCTTCAGATAATCAGCAAGATTAAGCGCTGTTTCTGTACATTTCCAGTCAATTAATCTTCCTGCCCATAAAAGCTTTACCGATTTACTCGAATCTTTGCTTACCGTTAAATTCTCCCGATTGCTTTCAACATCAGGAAAATATCCGAATTTAAAACATTTGTTTTTATATGCACCAAAAAATCTGAAATCCTTTGCCGTATATGCTCCTGCACACAAAAGATATGAATTACAGTTTTCATATTTAGTATGTTTTTTTCTGCGAGTAAGAAATCCTCTTATATTAAATCTGTCAATGTTTTTTTTATACGGTCTTTCACTGTAAACAAATGATGTTTTTCCCGATTTGGCTCTTTTATCATAGGTTTGCAAATACTTAGGAGGACATCCTCCCGTCGCAATAAGCAAATCACAATCTGCAATAAGCTTTTTCGCTTTAATAAAATTCTCATTTGAATCATATACACAAAGCACATAGCCGGTACTGCTGTTGATTTCAGAATAACCCATCTCAATCCTGAAATCATCAGTTCTTTCATCTGCCAAAAAAGTAAAATTTCCCTTTCCCGCTATACTTTCCAATGCTTCACAAAATGCAGTTTGATGATGATTTAAAAAATTACTGAAAAAAACGATTTTCATATTTACCTCCGCAGCCGCCAATTGTTAAAATCCCTTCGCTATAACGAAAATCGAAACCTTTGCGCCTTTTTAGTTTTAAGCTTGCTCATTCTTGGCATGTCCGCCATTTTTGCCCTGACCATTCCATGCAAAATCATCCATATCATTACAAACCTAATGGCACCGTCAATTACAGGCTCAACTGAGATATATGCCATAACAGCAATGGTAAAGCTTATAATTAAAACTCTTGTTGTATCATCTATATCGTACTGAGTTGTAAACACATAAATATCTCTTAAATAAAGAACGGTATACGCAACCGAAAAAACAAAGCTCAATATTCCTCCTGCACTGTGAGCATCAAGCCAAAAATTATGAATATAGTCATAAAACGGTCTTCCTCCGAAAGGATGGGTGAAAAAGTGTTCCAGCTGAAGACGGTATCTGTGCATCCTTCCGCTTGTAAAATCACTGCCATCAAAAAAACCGGCTTCAGTCCTTGCTAAAAGATTTGATTCATCAAAAATGTCTTTCAGATCGAAAATATTGTAATGATAGAGAATCATTACTCCGGCTATGACCAACGCAAGTATTAACAGTCCGCTGATTTTAGATGTAAGCTTTGATTTTGAAGATAAAAGCGAAATTGAAAACACAAGAACAATAATAACTATTGTTGTACGGCTTCCTCCATAAAAGCTAAAAAGCACCGCCGATATAATTCCGAAAATAACCGCAAACTTTTGTATCTTTGTCAGCTGCTTGTAAACGCCTCCCGCAAGACATCCAAAAAGGCAAACACCCAAAATTGCAAACTCCGCAATACCTGTTGTTGCCTGTATTTCCTGTTCCGACCACATGGTTACAAAATATCTTTGCTGTCCTTTTATTGTAATTCCTCTGATGATAATCGTATTAATTGTTGAAAAAAAGACATATATTGACCCTGCTAACGAAAGATTGAATATTGTCCTGTTTATGATTGTTGCCGGTGTTTTGTTGTTATCCCTGACAGATGAATACCCCATTAATAAACTGAAAAACGATGCCCCCGCACGCGCATACACCATTGAAAGGGGATATGTCCCACCTAAATAACTGCCTACCACAAACGGTATCATATATCCCAAAAAAAGAACCGCAGGAACAACTATATTTCTTTTATCGCACTTAACATACAGACCCCATAAAATAAAAAATGCAAGAGTATACATAAAAGATTGATTCATAAAAGGAAGCCCCAGATAAAGCAAAAACATATATATTGTCATGAAAATCCTGAAGGTTGACGGCGTTCTTAAATCCATTAAATATTTCCTTTCTTACTACATCCTGCTGTTACCTTTTCATATATCGAAATATACTGCTCTTTTATATCAACATCCCTATATTGCCGTGCAGCCTCTTCCGCCGCTGCTTCAGAAAGCGCTGACGCAAGTAAATCATCTTCAAAAATCTTCATAATATATCCCGCAAGCATATTGCTTTCTGTAAAAGGATATACAAGCGCCGTTTTATTATTGCTTACCATACTGTTTACTCCTCCGACACACGCTGCAACAGTCGGAGTTCCGACAATTTTAGCTTCCATAAGCGAATTCGAACTGTTTTCAATCACCGACGGCAACACAAACACATGACTTTTTTTCAGGTAATCATAGACTTGTTCTCCTGTGAGTAATCCGCAAAATTCGATATTACTCTGAAGCTGATATTTTTTTATCAAAGCTTTTAAATATACCCCGTATCCGCCTCTTTTAAACATTGTAACCGCCGAATCAGGATATGGTTTTTGTCCTGCAACAACAAGCTTTGTGTCCGGATAGCTTTTTACCACGAGCGCAAGCGCCTCAATAAGCTTATGCAGACCTTTTATCGGATAATATCCCTGTGTGACAAACAACTGGTTTCGGTTGATTTTTTCAATATCCCAAGGCTCTCTGAAAAAGCCGTTCCGCATCATTTCCTCAGCTTTATGATACTGTGCATCAGGATTAATCGCATACGTATTATATTTGTCCCAATCAGTCCTTCCAAGGATATTTTTCGTATTTTTCAACATTTCATATTCAACTAAACTACGTCTGTAAAACTCCTTTTTTCCGGCTCTGATTGAAAATCCCTTAACGATATCCTTTATACCTCTTATGCAAAAAACATCCTTAAATTTCATATCTGCATAGTAAACTTTTGAAATTTCACCGCAAAGCCCCTGAATTGATACACACGAAGGAATTTGCGGAAGTGCTTTTTGAAAATACAAGCCATATCCAAACTCTGTTCCATGGATATGAAGCAAATCGGGGCTGAATTCACTTGCAATTTGTTTAATAAACGTCATCTTTTTTGTGTCGGATACTTTTCCTGGAATTAAATAATATTCTGTTCCGTTTTTTTCACCCTTCATAAGCTCCTTGACATTCGAAAAAGTAACAACACACAATCTGAGAGTTTGCTCGGATGTCAGTAAATCCTTAAGAGCTTCAAGCCAAGAGCCTGTATGTACAGCTCCACCACCAAACAATTCCGCCGCATCCGACATTTCTATGTTGACACACCACAAAACTTTCATAATTATGCGTATCCTTTCTTCAGATATCTTTTAAAATTCATCCGATATTCTTTATCATTCCCATGATTTTTTCTGCCGCCATTATATTGTTTTTGTTTTTCAAAACATATTCTTTGGTTATTGCGCCGAACTCATGAAGCTCCTCCGGGGTTTTATTAAGAACTCTTTCTATGCATTCTTTTACACTTTGAGTCGAAGTATCGTCCAGAACATAAACATAATCTCTGTATTCTGAAGGCATACCCGGAAGGTCGGTTGTGAACACAGGTGTTCCGGATGCCATATATTCCATATTTTTTGAAGGAAATGAGTATTTTGTATATTCGCCGCCATTTGGCCTTGGATTAACAAGCAGAGTCGCTTTTGTCTGAAGCTTTATCATCTCATCGTTTTCAATAACGCCCTTATATTTGACCTTTTTGCTTGATGCCGTAACTTCAATAAGCTCATTGACATACTCTCCGCCGCCATATATATGAAGCTCTGCATCAATTTCCGCTTCCTCAAAAGCCTTTGCAAATTTTTCTATTCCATATATTTTTTTTACGCTTCCCGCGTAAATACAAACCTTTTCCCGAAACTTATTCGAAAGCTCATTATCAAGCAAATTTACCTCTGTATCTACCTGTCCTTCTATAACCGCATATTTTCGGTTCTTTTTATTTATTAAATCGTTCATTTGCTTCGTAAGGAACACATACGAGCCAAATCTGTTCATTATGAAGGTGCTTACATGCTTTGATATAAAGCGCCTTAGTCTTCCAATCGGTGATTTTGGCT
>JGI994J12354_10004316_pt1 | contig 12829 bp, 10 predicted proteins | sample IntmicLarv3ML3BL_FD_12354 | JGI IMG/M metagenome (IMG submission 12354)
TAGTTCTTTTGTCCATTAGCTGCGTCATCCGGCCCTTTTTTCTCAGGTCGAGTACGAGAAGAGTACACTCCCTTCGCCAAAAGGGTCGGATTCCTTGCTTCTGGAGCAAAACTCCTTATTTGGAGACAGCCCCTAGGGTGCGAATTTATTGTACCGCGATTTTCCAAATAAATCCCTGATTGTCACATCAATAGTCTTTGTTTTTGTGCAACTTTGTACAACGCCTCTGTCTATTCTTATCATTTGAGCAATGGCGTACTCACGAATTTCATTGTATTTGCATCTCAAAACAGGCTTTAAAATATGCACTGCATCTATTTTACTGCTAGTAGCCATACATAATGCAATTTTAACAGTTATCAGCAATTTTATTCTGATGTCATCGGTAATTTCCAGCAGGTCGTGCAATCTGCATAGGGCCAAATCAAATTGTTGCAAATAATAAAGGTGCATGGCCTGAGCAAACAAGATATCATACGGGTCCTCATTGTGCACAACCGGGAAGGTATGGATGTCATACCAGCGAACAAGGGATGGGTAGCTATACCCTAAATCGTCGGTCATCAAGATTCTGTCTTTATACCCCGCATAGAGCGTTTGCGCATTTTTCAAACACCTGTGATAGTGAGATTCCTTGTTTTCAGCCCTGAAATCCATCACATCCAGACGACTGGAACCATCTTGCCTTCTTTCACACAGCCTGTTCAGCCGAGCAATAGTATTTTCCGGTCTACGGTAATTAAAATGATGAATGTTGAGAATATCATCCACCATATGAATACTTTCTCCGCGCGTATCAACGGTATGCGCGCCTCCACCAGAAAATATATGCGGTTTGCCCTTATCGTAGCGAAGTAAGGGTATTTTTGTGGTATCTGACTTTGTTGCAACTTGCATAAAGTCAGCAGGATGACAGCCAGGCATGTGATAGGGTGGATGCGTCGGAATATGCTGAAACATATGACCATGTACTGCGCGTATTGTTGGGCCAAGCGATTTGAGAAATTCAGCAATAGTCAAGTTATATTCGATGGTTGGAAACTCATCAGCGTCAATGTAAAGCCACCAGACATGTTCTTCATCACATTTGTTATTGAAATTCATTACTGCATTATTCAAATATGTGATTTTCAAGTCTTCATCAAAAAATTGACTTTCAAATGAGTCTGCGAGAATCGCTCCTGCATGTATTGCTTTTTGTACTGTGTTATCAGTACTTGCATTGTCTACAATAAAAACATTGGAACAACCCTGCGCAAAGGCGTGCTTGACGGTTGTTTCAATAATATCTTCTTCATTCCATACGCACAAAATAGCATTAAGCATCACAAAAGGGCTCACAGCAAAATTGAAATTGTGAATTGACGAAAAGAACGATTCCACAGGCTAGAAAAACACAATGAGCAGAACAGTGGAAAAAGAGGGTAGCATTGAACTGTTGGCTGTTTCTGTAGAAACAGGTACAGCTTTCGCAGGGCCGTCGCTGCCAATGCAAATGGTTTCACCTCAAAATATACTTGGGAAGCTTCAGGAGGCATGTCACTGGCGAAGATACCTGTTTAAAAGCTCTATCAACTCCCATACCTGAATGGGTTTGGCGAGATGCGCGTTCATGCCCACTTCCAGGGCCTTTTCCACATCCTCCCGGTAGGCGTTGGCCGTCATGGCAATAATAGGAGTCGTCTCTGCATCGGGCCTTCCCAGCGCCCGTATCTGCCGTGTAGCCTCATAGCCGTCCATCTCGGGCATCTGAATATCCATAAAGACAAGGTCATAGTAAGCGTGCGGCGAGTCTGCAAACAGCTTTACCGCTATTTCGCCATTTTCCGCTTCCTCTATTGTCGCGTGGGTGTCCCGCAGAAGTTCGGTAACGATGGTTCTGTTAATAAGGATATCCTCGGTGAGCAGAATGCGTTTGCCGGTAAGGTCGGGCATGGCAAGGTCTAGCTGCGCGGCGTTGTACACGTTGCCGTTGACGTTGTCTCGCATGGGCATGATCAAGGAAAACTGGAATTCGGCGCCCTTGCCGGGGGTGCTGTGCACCGTAATTTTTCCACCCATTTCCATCACAAGCCGCTGGCTGATGGCAAGACCAAGCCCGGTTCCGCCAAAGCGTTTGGAAATGGTGCTATCCGTTTGCTCAAATGCGGTGAACAATTTTTTGCTCTGGGCCTCGTCCATGCCAATGCCGTTATCCTTGACCAAAAACGTGAGCTGCGCCTTTTGATCCGGCAGAGTTGTCACCGTGACGCGAAAAATGATGGTGCCGTTTTTGTCCGTAAACTTTATGGCGTTCCCCAGCAGGTTGATCAACACCTGCTTCAGCCGCAGTTCATCGCCTTCGATCACAAGATCGGGCAGATCGAGAACATTCGTCTCCAGGGAGATATTCTTTTCCAGGCAGCGTTGTTTGAAAATGCTTTCAAGAACGTTCATGGCCTGCATCAGCACAAAGGCATCGCAGGCGAGGACCAGTTTGCCGGATTCTATTTTTGAAAAGTCCAGCACATCGTTCAAAATGCCCAGCAAATGTGTTGAGGCCGTGCGTATCTCGTTGATCGGCGTGAGAAGTTCAGGCGTTTTGTTAAGGGCCCGGCGTCGTACTATTTCCGTCATGCCGATAACCGCGTTGAGCGGCGTTCTGATTTCATGGCTCATATTGGCCAGGAAGGAACTTTTGGCGCGCGTCGCGGCTTCCGCATCCTCTTTCATCTGGTACAGTTCCGTGGAATCATGGATAAGGCAGATGACGCCCATGGCATCGCCCGTACTGTTAATGGCAGGGGAGATGGAGATGCTGAAAATGTATGCGTTGCCGCGCAAAGTCACCGCATCCGTATAGTGCATGGATTTCCGGTCGTTGAGCACAGTCGCGAATTTGGCGAGACTGGCGTCTATCCACTCTTGCGGCATGACTGAGGCGAATACAGTGGCGATAGGCTGTCCATACAGAGTGTCAGGATCTGTCTGGCCCAGCAGCAACAGAAAGGCTTTTGTCGCAAGACGAAAGCGCATTTCAGAATCCATGATGCACAGCATGTTCGGCGCATTTTCCAGCAGCAGATAGTTGTACTCGTATTGCAGTCGCTTTTCGCGCTCGCTGTAAAGACGCAATTGCAGGGCCCGTTCATGCAGGTTGCCCAGATTGCGTATTTCCTTGTTCGTGCGATCAAGCTGTCGTCTGAGTTTGTGATTTTCAGCTTCAAGCTGTTTGATCACAGATTGTTCAACGATATCATCCATAGCTGCTTCCGATGTAAGAAAATGCTAAAACGCGCACACGGTAAATGACATATTATGATAGCGATTCAGAGCTTTATTCGCCGCATCCTTGCCTGTCGGACACAATTCGCCAAACCCGTAAAAGCCCATGGCGTTCAATTCCGGGTTGAGCCCGGTCAGTTTCTCCACAAGAATTTCAGATTCCCGCGCCTTCAAGTCTGCCAGCAACAAATGCCGCGCATTACAAGAAGACACGAAAACCATGGTATAGGTGTAGTCGCCAGCTTTTGCCATGCCAGCCAGAATTTGATCCAGAGACGCAGTACATGATTCAAGCAGGTTATTCCTCTGGAGCATGGCAACGGAAAGGGTCGATCCTTCCGGCATTTGAGCAATAAAGCCGCCTTTGCCGGTTTCCTGATCCAGCGAACATAAGGCGCGTACAACGGGCGGCTCGGAAGGGTCGTAGTCCGGCAATTCCACAAGAAACGGCGTGGACTGGAAGTAGAGGGCCACAACCTCATCGGTTTTCGGACAGGGCATCATGGTGGCAAGGTACTCGGTAAACGTCAGGTCATCCACGCGCTCGATCTGGTTATCGGATGATTTGGTGATTTTGGACTTGCGTTCCACTTTTCCGTCGAAGCTGTGGCAGATGGCGAATATCGGCCTGATGTTGCCGGAAATCAACAAAAAAACATACCCGCCATCATAGCTCACGCCGTTATGGAAGGTTTTTTGATATTGCAGGTCGTAATGATCAGTGGCAATGCCGCCGAAAATAGGAACGCCACCGGACATGGCGTGTACTTCCATCATGCCTCTGTCGGAGGTAAGGTCGGGAATATAGGGGGAAAACATCAGGATGAGCTTCGGATCTTCAGCCACATTTTCCGCAAGACGTGAACTCGCATCCGCATACGCTTCCCGAATGCGCTGGACGTAATTGTCCTTGTTGATCTCCCCGGTGTCGCCTACCGAAAACGCAACATCATCGCCCGTCAACACGGTAAGAATAATGCCCATGTTGTTGTACCCGGTGTACCGTTCCATGATGGCCATTGTGGTCAGACCCACGATTTCTATGCCCAGACGCTCGTGCAGGCGGCGGCCAAGCTCGTCCACCGCGACATCTGCGTCACAGCATAGAATTCCCACGGCAGACCGTTCAAATTGTAACTTTTTCCGTATGCCGGAGCACAATTCTTCAGTAGCTTTTTCGAGGTCGTCCAGTTCTCCAGTTATAGCAACAGCGGATTTCATAGTTGCTTTTCCTTTTTGAAAAAATGTTCAAGTTCGTCTTTCTGATCGTAGCTTGAAACACGGGCACAGGCAATAGTGCGCCGTTCTTTGCCGGAAAGATGAAACTGTTCGGGAGCAAGGCTGGAAAGGTCGTAGCGTCTGTGGTCTGAAGCAGCCTGATTGGATTCGGTTTACCCAAAGCATTCCAAGGCCCAGGCGTTGGTAGGGAGAGGTCCAATGCTTTTACAGCTTCACCTTTGGCAATACTGAAAAGCATATTGAGATATGGGCAAATGTCAAGCTCACTGTTCTCGCTGCAGTGGGCTATTTTGAATCGGAGGTGTTGGAGAAATTTTGCCGTCAGGCAAGGAAGGCGAATTTTTTGCTGCGGGAATTGCCAGGGAATTGGCCCATTGGGATACTATTGTCTGATTCTGCATGAGTGTACCCTCTGTATATTTTGAGGATAGACTCGAACCCTGAGTAAAGCAGGTTTCCTATCAAAAGACTTAGAGGCAGTTTGATTTTTTGGGTGTCTTGCCCACTCGGCAGAGTTCGTGTAATCAGCCATGAGGAAATGGGAGCGCGGCTGAAGGCGAAGGGCTTTACTGTTGCCCCGTAGAGCCTTTTTTCAGGCGCCGGGCGTGGTCGATATGTCCGGGCTTTTGCCTACACATGAAGCAGTATTTCACCCTTGCGGCGTAAGCGCGCTTCCATTATGCTTAATTCCAATTTTTTGATTATTATATAAATTTTGAGCATCTTGCGACACAGCTTCCCTGTGGCGGTGTATACCATGGAGACATAATGCTTACACTATTCCAACAAGGCGGACCCGTAATGTGGCCCCTGCTGGGCCTTTCTGTGCTGGCTTTGGCTATAATTTGCGACCGCGCAATGTTTTATAGTGCCCTGGATTTTCCATCGGCTCAACAAACAACGGCGTTGAATACGGCCCTTGCCACGCGTGATGTCGCCGTTCTTGCCGCGGCCCTCCCCCCTGAGCATCCGGTTTTTGGGCCGTTTTTTAGCGAGTTGCGCAAACTGGGTGAAACCTGTGCTGTTGCGCAAAATGAAAGCCGTCAGGAAGTGCTTGGCGTTATGGCACAGGAAATTACAAGCAGGCTGGACTCTCGCCTGCCTCTTTTAAATGTAATTGTAAGGGTTTCCCCGCTGGTTGGCCTCTTGGGCACTATTCTTGGCATGATCAACACCTTCTCCCGTCTGGCGACAGCTCAGGGCGGCGTGGACCTGATCGTGTTGGCCGACGGCATCTGGCAGGCCCTTATAACCACTGCCGCCGGGCTTATTATCGCCATTCCCGTACTATTGATTCACTATTTGTTCACCACTCGAAAAAGGCGGGTGCTTGATGCGCTGGAACGCATTTCAGGCGCGGTTTTTCTTCTTGCCGATATTCCAAAGGAAAGCGGGAATGAAAACTAAACAAGGGGCAGCCTTGTTCAGGGGCTCTTCTTCCGTTGTAACTGATGAGAACGAAGGCCCAGATCTTACGCCATTACTTGATATGGTTTTTATTTTACTGATTTTTTTCATTCTTGCTGCCGCATTCTCGGTACGCGGAATGGAGGTGGACCTGCCCGCGGTAAAAAACAGTCGCCCACTGGCCGGGCAAATACTTGAATTGCGCCTGTCTGCCGAGGGGGTTTTAAGTTGCGAGGGTAAGGACCTGCCCCCTGAAGCACTTGGCGAGTATCTGAAATACAGAATTGAAACGGACCGGCTGGCAGGCTTGAGTCAACCGCGCAATCTGGTACTGCGCTCTGACCCGAAGGCCCCTGTTGCGGCCCTGATCCAGATTGTAGATGTCGTGCGCTCGGTGGGCAAGGACAAGCTGATAATTGCCACCGGGCAGGGCAGGGACAAGGCGAATACGGAGAACAGTCAGAACCAGCGGCGGGGCTTACGATGACTGATAGTGTTCGCTTCAATGTTGCCCTGTGCCTGTCCCTGTTTTTGCATTTTATTTGCCTTCAGGCTGGATGGACCGGTGAAAGCCCACGCATGGGGAAAGGTGAACGAATCAGCCACGAAATGACTTCCTCCGCCCCTCTGTTTGGCGAAGTGGCAAGCATTGCCCTGGAAGATTTTGTAGAAAATACTTCCGCCGGAAACGGGGCTGACCAGCGCCAGCGTGAGCGCAGCCTTTACCTTGAAGCCGTGTCAGACGAAATTCATGCCCGGCGTTTTATCTTAAGCGAAGCAAATCGGACAGTTATAGGCTTGGCCTATATTTCCTTTGCAATCGCTCCCGATGGGTCGTTCCGCAATATTTCCCTTTCGGAAACATCAGGCAATGCCCTTCTTGATCGTATGGCAGAAACCGCTGTGCATGATGCCAGCGCCAAGGTTCGCCCGCCAGCAAGCATGGGGCAGGAAGAAATTCATGTTACCATTGCCGTCAAGTATCAGTATAGTTTGTAGCCCTCAGGAGAAGAGATCATGCAACCAAACGCCAGAGCAATGAACGCTTCAACTAGTCCCTTGACGGCGAGCAAAGCCCGCCTGCGCCTATGTGGCGGCAAGGATTTGAGGACAAATCCTTGCAGAGCATTTCCAATATGAAATGCTCTCAACCACCGAAAAAGACGGAAAGTAGCTCCTCCTGGGTGGGCAATTTTCCAGGGTTACTCTGGATAATTGAAGTGCCCATAGCCCGACTGGAGCTTATTACCGATTGGCAACACCCTGATCTGGGCGCGAACACATCGCTGATTATCAAAGACCCGGAGTTTCGCCAAAAGTATATTGCGCCCGAAGATCATTTGCAGTTTGTAGAGTTCTGGGAGGCCATGGTCGCAGGCATACCGGCCAGTGCGCTCTTCAAACTGAAAACATCAAGTCAGGACTGGCTTTTTCTTCAAGGTTGGCCCGATTCGGAGAAAAATTGGTTCTACCACGGCATCCTGCAAATTGCCCCCAGATACCTCTTGCCAAGCGACAGAACACAGAGCGATATCAACTGGGCGCAATGCCGCTCGGTAGCTGGATATCCTGTCTTGCTGGTCAATTCGCAAAGTGGAATGATCGTAAAATGGAATGACGAGGCCGAGGCACTTTTGGGCATAGAGCTTGGCAAAAAAACGCTTTCCTTTGAGTCTCTTATACCCAGCGGCGCAACCCGCGTGGCCAAGCAAGCCCTGGAAACCGCCGTAAATGAAGGAGTATGGGGTGGGGCTCTTACCCTCAAGATGCCCAGCGGGGCCACCATAAACAGTGAAATGCGCCTGAATTCCACGGCTATGGGAGATTCGCCGCTGGTCCGCCTGTCTTTTTTAAGCGCTTCCCAACTCAAGAGAAAGCGCAGCACAAACAGCCACACCGCCACAAGCACCCTGGCCAGCAAACTTGTGGGTGAAGTCTCGCGGGCTTCTTCCTTGCACCAGGCCTTGCAGGTGATGCTGGCCAGCCATGAGCCACACGCCTTTGACGCCATAATATACTCGGATATTCACGCCGACAAAGGCTTTGTAACCGTGTATGGCGAAGGTAAGCCCTGCGCCGATATGTGGGGAAAGACCTTTGCCTATGAAGGAACAATCGCCCAGAATATTGAACGCCACGGCCTGAATTATCTGGTGGTCGATGATACTTTGGACAGTATCAAATCCATTGACTGGGTACTGTTTGTACCCCGCGGCATACGTTCTTACTTTGCCCGCCCATTTTACCGCAGGAACAAATTGCGTGCTGTATTAATTCTTTGCTCAGTACGCCCCGGTGCCTTCTCGCTGGCTGATGCCGAGCATTATGAAGTGCTTGCGCCGGCTTTTTCGGGGGTCGTATTTCGAACAAAGCCCACTCTTGAATTGAAATAATACAAAAAGTAAGCCTTTTTGATGGTATCAACATCAATACAAAAACATTCGGCTGTTTTTCGTTTTTACAACGAGGGAATTTGCTGTTTTTAAACATTTTTTAGTCCATCAGGGGTTCTTTGATGGCCTGGATGCCCACCTCTGCCTTCATGTCTGGTAGAACCAAAAAAGAAATTTTTTTCCATAAAAAACACATCTTACCCTTTTTCATCCGCCAACAATCAATGGGCTTGGCAATCTTTAAATCACAAGTATACTGTAGTGACTATTCAAGTTGCCAGGCAATTTTTTAGGGCTTCCGCATGGAAAAACACAAGCAAACAGAGTTAGCGATAGAAGAGAACATCAGGTCCGGGCGCTGGAAACTTCACGAAAAATTGCCAGCGGAGCGCGATTTGGCAGTATCGCTTGGTGTAAGCCGCAATACCTTGCGCACGGCCTTACAGGTTTTACACGGCAAAGGCATTCTTGGGTCCAGACGTGGAAGCGGAACCTTTGTACAGGAAATACCGGGGCAAAAAAACCTGTATACACGCCAGAATTTTAGAGACCGGCTTTTGGCTCTGGCAATTCTCTTTCCGCCCATTGTGCCTGTATGTGCCCGGGCGATATTGCAAAGCGAATTTATGGATTTGGAAATAAAGCTGAGCCATGTGGGGCTGGCAGTACAAATACATTCAACAACAGATCTGGCCAAAGCGCAAAGTGCTTTTTTATTGGCAGTGGCAGAACGTACACATAACCCTCAACTAGCCGTAACTATTGGACAAGTAGTGCCGCGTTGCAGATTTTTCTCAGAAGCCCTTGCCCCTGTTTCCAGAACGGATAGCGAAATGTTGTTTGCCTCTCTGGCTGGACTTTTGGGGAGTATGCGCCGTCAGGAGCCAGATCTTGGGCAGGAACATGCCGAAGCCTATACAAAATTTTTGATGAAAGTGTGTAAGGTTGATGTCGAACAGGCATAAAACAGGGCTTGAGACCGAACTTTTTTCATCGCGAGGAGGAAGTATGGAAAACAGCAATCTTTCATATCTAGAAGAGCGTAAACTTGAAAAGCGCTGGGGGGGCCCAGCTCCGGCTTTGGTAAACCTAGTTTTTACTCTGGGCATTTTTGCCATAACCTGGTGGGTTTTTCAGGACCCACGCGGCGTCATGCGTCTGTATACCCCGTATGTGGGGTACAACTATTGCCGCTGGCTTTTGATCATTCTTATCTGGATGGCCTACATCTTTGATTTCTGGCCGTTCAACCGTGAATGGCTACGCCGTACCCACCCGCTTACCAAAGGTGTGGTCTTGTCTCTGGTGGCCGTAGCAATCATGCTGTTGCTCATTAAAGGCTTCTTTGAAGGCATTCTTGGCAACTACGGCCTCGCCTATTTTAACCCGCATCGTCTTACGGCGCTACCCGGAATTACTACCTTCTTTGCCGAAGAATACGCGGCCACAGCCTGTCTGATGTTTGCCGCCATCGCTTCATGGCTGTCGCCCGCATGGCAGGTGGCAATGGAGGGTGAACCCTGGGCCAAAATGCCGCAGCCTTCACGCGGGGTAAGTATTCTGGTTCTTACTTTCTTCTTGTCCACCATAGTGTACTTTTTGACCATGCACTCGCATATGGCCATTCTGTATTATCCGTGGCAGGCATTTACAGCTATTACGCCTCCTTACTGGGAAGACTTTGCCCAAACAGTATCCGGAAACTTCCATATTGCATGGATTATGTGCTGTACTGTTGTCGTCTGGCTGATGGAAGGCATTTGGGAACGTTACCCTTTTGTGCTGATAAAGAACCCCTGGCTGCGTCGTATTGGCCTGTTCTTCGGTATCATTGCAATTTCAATGGCTTTATGCTTCTTCTTCTGGTTTGCGCAAGAGCTGGCATGGGGCGAGGCCATTCGTGGACACCGCCGCGACGCAGCCCCTGACTGGCGCTGGCTACATGTAGGCGAAACCGCCATATTCTTCCTTGCACCGGCCCTGTTCCTGCAATTCTACTGCGGAAATTGGCCCACCAAGTTCTCTACCCCGGTGAATATCCTGATTCGTACCGGCATTGTTATTGTCGCCGGCCTTCTGTTCTATGCAGTATATTATGCCACTTCGCACAATTTCCTAGGCACGCAGAAAGGCTTTTCTCATCCTCAGCAGTTCCCGATGATTCCGGTAATCTGGCTGATTAACATCTGGCTGATCAACCACTGGTTCATGGACAACTGGCCGGGCTGGAAAAGCACGGTTAAAAGTCCTGCCGAGATTCATGCCGAACACATCCGTTTTGACAACGAGCCCTTGTGGCAACCTGCCATGGGTGGTGGGCTGCTTGTTGGTGCAGTGCTTGGTATTGCCTGCTTCTTTGTAATAGTTTGGGCAATTCCTGTGATTAGTCAAAATATTACGTTGATTAATTAGCGAGGTAACTATGTCTACTATAAACAGAAGAAATTTTCTTAAAGGAGCTGCGTTGGGCCTTGGCGCAGGCATGATCGGAACCATGGGCTTATTTTCCTATTCCAGCTCCCGCCAGAGCTTTCTGCCACAGGTGGGCCGCAACATGTCTGACTTTGGCGTGTGCAAATCTGTAAAAGTAACCAATATCAGTGAAACAAGCTGGTTTGATAATGGTGTTTTCATGGAAGATGTGCGTGGTGCCGGCGGTCTGCTGGTTGACCAATACACCTACAACTGGGCCCCTCTTGGTAACGGCAAAGGCGTGGGCAAGGGTGATTATTCTGAAGCCATTGCCAAACTGAAGCCCCATATCACAACCAACCTTGAAAAAGCATGGGAAATTGCCCAGGATAACTCCATTAACCCGCAGAACCCCGGCGGCTATTCCTGCCTGATTGAAGTAGAATCACTGGAAGGCAAAGTTACCAAGTACCTGCTTGATACGGGCTGGTCCTATGCGTGGATGGACGAATGCTTCAAGCGTGAAGGCATCGACAATATGCTTGCCAACAACGACATTGATGCGCTGTTCCTCACACACGAGCATATGGACCACTACTGGGGCGTGCCTGTAACCATGAAGTACAACCCGAACATTCATGTTTACCACCCGAACACCTTCTTCCCCAACGGCAAGCAGTATCTCAAGGATTCCGGGCATGTAGGAAAGGTAACAGAAGTTCGCAAGGGCCTGCATCAGGTTCAGCCCGGCATGGCGCTGTATATGTTTGAAATTCCCATTATCCTTAAAGTATTCGGTGAAATGTCACTGTACTTTAACGTCAAGGATTTGGGGCTTGTCAGCGTTACAGGGTGCTGCCATCAGGGCATTATCCTGTTTGCCGATACCGCCTACCGTGAACTCAAATACGAAAAGGATAAATTCTATGGGCTTTACGGCGGGTTGCATATATCCCCCTTTGAAGATTGGGACCCAAAATACGATGACCTTGTAATAGGGCTCAAGAAGTGGGAACTGGAAAAAATTGGTTGCAACCACTGCACCGGTATCATGACCGCTCGCAAGTTTATTGATGTAAACTACCCGGTAGTGCGCGGCTCGGCGCGCTTCCGTTCCAAGTCCGACGTGTACCTTGGGAACGGAGATATCATAACCTTTGGGGCCTAATCATTCGTATGAATGTGAAAGCCCTGTTCCCTTTTGGTGTCCGCGCCGATCAAAACGCCATTGGCGCGGACACCCTGACTGTGCTTACAGCGGGAATCCATCTGGATAGACGCAAAGCCCGCCAGCTTGGTTGGCGCGGCTTGCGTCCTTCCATGGGTGTCAGCTACAGTTGGACCATGCGGCTTGTTGGGCAAGCCGGAATTTACGGTCTGAGCTTTCTTGATGAGCAACGCCACTCAAATGCCCTGTATGCCCGCTTTGGAGCATTCTATTTTCCCGATCCCGAAGAGCCCATTCTGCATCAATACCTGCCGAAAGCATACGCGATGGCCCAGGGGTCTGAGTATTTTACCCATGTTCGCGACTTTGCGCGCTGGGAAGAAAGCCAGCTCTTCTTCCTGGGCTTTATGCGTCTGGATATTGCTCTCGATTTGTCCGGCCTCTCGTTAAGCATGGAATGCCCCACGCGCCAACGTGTGCTGGCTCTGGACGAGATGCCGGAAGCCGACTTACGGTCAGGAGATTTAGCCTGCAATATACCGGCCTTGCGCCTTGGTACATCGTTGCTCCGCCTGCTGGGCCTTTCTGCCGCCTCATTGCTGGAAAGCAGCCCTGACTGGCAGTTAAGCCGTACCCGCTATCCCCTGATGGCTTTTACGGCTGACGGGGAATGGGGAACCATGCAGGGGCAGTATACGGCTGGCGGAATTTTAGCGGCCAATTTCGGGGAAAGGCCGACGCTGTGTGTGGATACAAAAATTTTTCGTTCGCGCCAAATTCCCCACAGGTATTTTGAGGCCAGGGAAACACAATTTGAAGACAATCGCCCTGTTCTGCATATAGTTTCCGGCTTTTTGGGTTCAGGCAAAACCACTTTCCTTGCAGAGTGGCTGGCCTGGCTACACAACCACGACCGCCACACCACCGTACTACAAAATGAACTGGG
>JGI994J12354_10004317_pt1 | contig 12829 bp, 19 predicted proteins | sample IntmicLarv3ML3BL_FD_12354 | JGI IMG/M metagenome (IMG submission 12354)
GAACAACTCATCGTCACTCATCCGACCTCCGCGTTTTTTTCGTCTACCTCCGATTCAATGTTTCGCTTGGTGCCTTTGAACATCGCCTCGGTGATGGCGCTCTTGTATGTCGCCAGTTCCAGCGGCGAGGTGAGAAGCTCGACCTCGTCCTCGGTCAGCACATCTTTCGGTTTGTCCTTGTTGCGGATGTTGTAAATCAAAATGCTCTGGTTCGCCAGCAGTGTGATGAGCCAAATAATCTCATCCAACGCCATTTCAAAGTTCTCTGATTTCAGCAGCTTATCGCCGAGATTTTCCAAGCCTCCATACCGCTTGGCGATTTCTTTCGTGGCACGGGTAGTCAGAATCAGTTCAAACTCCGTACCGCCGATATCAATAACGGCACTGCGCTCATCGCGTTCCGCTTCAGGGATTACATTTTTTGTTTCAGCCATTTTCATCAACCTCCTTCCGTAGTGAACACCGGCTCGTAAACCTGTTGATACCAACTGGTGATGGTTTCCGGCGCAACGCCCTGATCGTCGGCGTTGACTTCCGCTTTCCACGGATGATTGCCTTTGCCGTCCAGCTTATTGCGGCGGGAAACTGTACCTTCGATGGTCGGCGTGGAAAAGGTGATGGAATCACCCTTTGTCGCCAAATTGGTAGACGGCACTCCGAATTTCAACCGGTACAGCCAGAAGTAGCGGTATTTGCCGTTGGCTTTCTTGGCTCTGAAGCCTATAGCCACCGGGTCACCGCTGTCCTCGCTTGCGGATATTAGCACACCGTTTTCGTCGGCGGTTGCACCGGTCAGTTCCTCGGCCGCCTTGCGCCCGATGTCGTCCACACCGAGCGCCAGCTTGCCGTTCTTGAATTCCTTGATAATTTCTGCCGCGCCGTCGTCGGCATAGAGCGTCGCCTCGGCAAGCTCCACGGACAGTTCCGCAGAGATGGCTTTTGCCAGCATCACAGGTGTTCCGTAGGTTTCATCACCGGTTTCACCCTCGGTGATTTTTGCGTAATACAGTCTGTCAAGACCTATCGTCGCCATAACTCAATCCTCCTTCAAATCGTATTCTTTCAATAGATCTATTGCGTAGTGGTGATAACCGGTATCGTCCTCATGGCCGACATACATTCGGTCAGTCACCGTGATTTCAGCAGCCAGCACCGCTTTCACAATCTGGTTTTTCCTCTGCTGATAATTGTTCTTTGAAAACAGCGACAGCCGGGCTTCCTGTGTCTCAAACTGCGGTGCATCGTCGGCAAACGCCTCGAAGTTGTCATTCATCGGTGTGATGACGACATATTCATCCGGAGCCTTGCCTGAAAACACACCGGTTTCCACCGGAACGCCCAAGCCATCTATAATCGTGTTCAGTTCCTTCAAAATGCTCATATGTTGTTAATCTCCTCCTCCAGCTTGGCCTTCATCGCCTCCACACAGGGTTTCCGAGAGGAGGAACGTGACGGTTTCAGAAACGGTTTCGCCGGTTGACCGTGCTTGCCGTATTCGATGACATTGGCGATCATGGCGTTGGTGGCCACATGGTAGCTGCGCTTGCCCTTCGCCTTCGTTTGCTTGCGGCGCGGTTCATTGAAGCCGACCTTCACGTTATGAATGCCGCTCCTGTCCACCTTTGCGGAGGACACACCGAGCGAGGAGACCAGTTCGCCTGTGGATTCAGACGGAAGTTTCGTCCCGCTGCCGATGACCGACTGCAGGTTACTCTTGACCTTCGCCAGCACAACCTCGCCGCCCGCTTCCAGCACCTTCGGCACGATTTCATCCGTTTTTTCAGCCAACTTGGAAACCTTCAGCAAAAATTCCTCCGGCATCTTTATCTCAACTTTTGCCATACCGTCACCTCACAGTCCCTTCCAGCTTTTCAGCCAGAACCTCGATATACATGCCTCTGTCTTTTACGTCCTCGACACTGAGTATCCGGTAGCGGCCGTCAGCACAGACGATGGACAGCGAAGTCGTTATTTCCAGCGACGGCTGTTTCCTGAAACGAAACAGAGCGGTCGCTGTCGAAAACGCCGCTCTGTTCGCCCATTTTTCATTGCCATGCCGTTCCTCTTTATATGCCCTGAGACTTTCGAGGATGGTATCGCCGGTGTTCACGAAGCCCTCATCATCCTTTGTTGGCTCGGTGGTCAGAATCTCGATGAATGTGTTCATCTTTCCGTAACTCATGTTCACACCTTCCAATCTCGATCCAACCGCAGAAGCATGTTTACCGTGTTCCACACCTGCTGACCTGCCTGTACGCTGTCACCAAAGAAGCCGCCTGTCGAACCGTCCCGACTTTCATAGAAATGAGAGCAGAGCATGATGACCGCCTGTTCGGTGGTCGGCGGCATACATCGGTTTTTGTACTTTCCTTTCGACAGGTGTTGGTAACTCTCGGCGTAGGAAACGGCGGCAGTAATGTAACCGAGCAGAAGCGCATCGTCCGCGCTATGCTGTAATATGAGGTTCGCCTTTACTTTTTCAAGCAGTTTTTGTTTTCTCTCTGACGCAGTCATTACCGCCGCACCTCCTTTTCATTACGCTTTCTGCTGCAGAACCTTGATGGCTTCCGGCAGAATCAGCTTGCCGTCCACACGCTGTGTGGCGAGGAAACCGACCTGACCGGTGGTGGCGAACAGCTCGTTCAGGCGCTTGAAAACTCTGCCCTGACGGTCTGCCACCCAATAATAGGAAAAGTCGCCGAATACCATCGACTTCGCCGCCGCTTCGATGCTGGGCATATAGGTCGAGGTATACAGTGGACGGGACAGCAGCGTGTCGGGAGTCGCTTCTTTGATGGACGGCTGCCACAGGTACTGGCCGTTTGCGTCCTTCAGCTTGCGAATCGCCTTGATGGTGGAATCGTTCAGCACGAAGACCGCCTTTTTGCGGTACGGCGCTTTCAGGCTGTAGAATAAATCCAGCACCTCATCCAGCGTGATGGCGGTGGCACCTGCGGTCGTAACGCCAACCTGACCGCCGCCAACGTCCGCAAGGATGCCGAGAGGTTTGCCCGTGCCGTTGCCGGAGAAGAATGCGTCCTCTTCCTTGTTACCGATACGGCGGGCAAACTCGCGGGAGATGTATGCCTCCAGATTGAATACGCTGTCGTTCAAGAGTTCTTCGGACACCTTAATCATGGTGGCCAGCTTATACGCGCCGATGGACACCTGACCGAAGGAGTCGTCGCTTTCGGGGATTTGACCTTCCTCATCAATCCAGCTTGCTTCGCCTTTGGAGGCAACAACCGGAATCTTGCGGTCGCCGGAAGAAGTGGTGATGACGTTCGCCAGCTTACGGAAGATGTTTTCTTCCTCCAGCGCCTCCACGAGGGTACGCTCATACTCATCCGGCACAAGGAAACCACCCTCGGTATCTTCGCCGACCTTCAGCGCGTTCTGAACGGTCATGTCACGGCGGCCGCGCATGGAATTCCAGAAAGCGTGTTTGTACTCGGCGGTCGCCCTGCCGGTCTTATCGGTGCCGGAGCCGCCGTCCGGCTGGTTGGTGATGGGATTGTTGGTCGGCTTGGACATCTCCAAGTCGATGGCGGCCTGACGTTCCAGACGCTCGACTTCCTTGCCGAGCGAAACCACATCGTTTTCCATCTTTTCATAGGTTGCGGTATCCTCGGCGGTCAAGAGACCATCATTGCCGCGTTTGGTGTCGAGAAACGCCTTCGCAGCGTCCCATGCCTTCGCGCGCTTTTCGCGCAGTTCTAAAATCTTGCTCATTGTGTAATCCTCCTTCAAATTTTAGTGGGAAATTAAAGAGAGCCGCTTATCCAGCGACTCAATCGGTGTGCCTGTCGGTTTCTGTGCGTCAGGTTTTTTCGGAAATTTACTCAGCAGGGAGTTTGTGACCGCCATGCGGTTGAACACAAACCCCTGACCGGTATCTTCCGGCTGTGCGTCGTCTGAAAACATGATCTTGTCCGCAAAGCCAAGCTCCACGGCCTTGTTCGCGTTCATCCACGACTCATCGTCCATCATGTGGGCGAGTTTGACGCGGGACTGTCCGGTTTTCAGTTCATAGGCATTGACGATGGATTCCTTGACCTCGTCCAGCATTGCTTTGGCGCGGAGCATTTCTTCCGAATCACCCCAAGCAATCGTTGCCGGATTGTGAATCATGAGCATGCTCACAGGCGACATATGAACCTCGCCTCCGGCCATAGCGATAACCGATGCTGCACTGGCGGCCAGTCCGTCGATTTTCACGGTGACCTGTCCGGTGTACTCCATCAGCATGTTGTAAATCTGCGCCGCCGCGAACACATCGCCGCCGGGCGAGTTAATCCAAACAGTGATGTTTCCGGCGCCTGACAGCAGGTCATCCTTGAACATCTTTGGCGTGACCTCATCGCCCCACCATGTTTCCTCCGCAATAACCCCGTTGAGGTACAGGGTGCGTTCGCCGCCGTTATTGCTGATCCAATTCCAGAATTTTTTCATGTGCGTCCTCCTTTCGATTTTCTGTTGGCGCTGAAACTCTGCGCCCCGCGAACAGACCGGCATCTTTCAGCTTGGTCATGTTGCCGTTGATGAGATACAAGTCGCCGCCTTCCTCCTCCGGTATCCGGTTCAGGTTTTCCAGTTCTCGGATATCATTTGCCGACATCCAGCCGTTTTGCCGGGCAGTGGCATAGCCGGTCATGCGCTTGACATAATCGCCGCGCAGCAGACCGTCCACGTTCAGCTTGATAAACAGCGTCGGCTTTTCGGAAGGTAGGAGCAGAGCCTTTTGAAGTCCCTGTTCCCACCGGACAACCCACGGATCGAGCGTGTACTTGACATACTCCAGCGACTGCTGCTCGATGTTGGAGAAGCTGGATTTTTCCAAGTCGCCGATCATATGCGGCGGCACTCGGAAGATGCGTGCGATTTCATTAAGCTGGAACTTGCGCGTCTCCAAAAACTGCGCCTGTTCCGGAGGAATACCGATTTGCTGGTATTTCATCCCTTCCTCAAGCACAGCCACGCGGTGGGCGTTTTTACTGCCCTGATACGCCGTGTTCCAGCTATCCTTTACGCGCTGCGGGTCTTTCACCACGCCGGGATGTTCGAGTACGCCGCCCGGGTTCGCGCCGTTGGCGAAAAATGACGCGCCGTATTCCTCCACAGCCAGCGCCATGCCGACCGCGTTCTTGGTCATCGCTATGGGCGAGTAGCCGAGGAGTCCGTCAAATCCGAGGCCGGGAATATGCAGCACCTCATCGTGCCGGAGTGTGACCGTGGTGCTGCCATCATATCCTTTCTCTCCTGACTCGCGCCGATATGAATAGAAAATCTCGCCATTTGAAGCACGGTCAACTTCCATTCGGTTCGGAAGGAGCGGGTACAGCGCCAACACACGGCCTCTGCCGTCTCGTATAATCTGTGCGTAGGCATTTCCCCATAAAAGAAGATGACTCATCAGCGTTTCCCTGAACACAAATGAAGTCATCTCCGGGTTCGGCTCATCGTGGAGCAGTGAGTACAGCGGGTGGCTGACCACTTTGTCCTTGCTTCCATCGCCGCTGTAGCGATAGATATGGATTGGCAGTCCCGCGATGGACTCGGACAGTATCCGGACGCAGGAATACACCGCAGTGGTCTGCAGAGCGGTACGTTCATTCACTGTTTTGCCGGAGGATGTGCCACCGAACAGAAAACTGAATGTACTGCCGATTTTGTTTACTGGCTTATCCCTTGAACGGAACATGCCTGAAAAAATGCTCATAATATCAATAACCCCCTTTCTGCGTAGACGCTGTCACTGCCGCCCTGATTGCGGATGGCTCGGTCAAGCGCCATGATGGTCGCCACCGCGCCGTCGATTTTCTCCGTGGATTTTTCCTTGTCCGGCTTGATGTTTCCGGCAGGATCGGTGCGGACGAATATGTTATCCACCATCCATCGCAAAACCGGATGATTGCCGTGCGCCAGCTTTTCCTCCAGCGTCAGCCGCATGAGTTCTTTGGTCGGAGGCGACATATCCTTAAAGCCCTGACCGAACGGAACGACTGTGAAGCCCAAACCCTCAAGGTTCTGCACCATTTGCACAGCGCCCCAGCGGTCGAAAGCAATCTCTCGGATGTTGTATTTCGCGCCCAGCTCGTCGATAAATTCTTCGATGTAGCCGTAGTGAACGACATTGCCTTCGGTGGTCATGAGAAAGCCCTGCTTCTCCCATATGTCATACGGCGCATGGTCGCGCTTAACACGCAGACCGATATTTTCCTCCGGTATCCAGAAGAACGGCAGAATTTGAAATTTGTCGCTCTCATCCAGCGGAGGAAACACCAGCACGAATGCCGTGATATCCGTAGTGGAGGATAAGTCCAGACCGCCGTAGCAAACACGACCGCGCAGGCTTTCCGCATCCACCGGAAACCCGCAAGCGTCCCATTTTGCCATAGGCATCCAGCGCACCGACTGCTTTACCCACTGATTGAGCCGAAGCTGCCGGAACAGGTTTTCTTCTGCCGGATTGGTCTTGGCGTTCTCACAGGCGACACGGAGTTTATCTATTTCAACTGTGATGCCAAGCGATGGATTCGCCTGTTTCCATACCTTTTCGCTCGTCCAGTCAGCGTCCTCCGACGCACCATACAGCACGGGATAGAAGGTGGGATCAACCTTGCGCCCTGATAAAACATCCTCGGCCTTTTGATGAACTTCCCAGCAGATAGAGTGACGGTCGGTACCGGCAGTGGAGATTAAGAAAAACAACGGTTGCTTTCTTGCATCGCCGGAGCCGTGGAGCATAACATCGTAAAGCTGGCGGTTCGGCTGAGCGTGAAGTTCATCGAACACCACGCCGTGGACATTCAGGCCGTGCTTGGTGTACGCTTCAGCCGAAAGCACCTGATAGAAACTGCCCAGCGGTTTATATATGAGCCGCTTCTGTGAAATGAGCGGCTTGATACGCTGTTTGAGCGCAGGGCATTGTTCCACCATACCGCAAGCCACATCAAAGACGATGCTGGCCTGTTGCCGGTCGGACGCACAGCCGTACACCTCGCCGCCATGCTCGTAATCACCGCAGGTGAGGAGCAGCGCGATGGCCGCCGCAAGTTCGGACTTGCCTTGTTTTTTCGGAATTTCTATATATGCAGAATTGAACTGGCGGTAGCCGTTCGGTTTTTGAATGCCGAAAATATCCCGTATAATCTGCTCCTGCCAGTCGATGAGTTCAAAGGGCTGGCCGTACCATTCACCTTTGGTGTGGTTGAGACAGTTGATGAAAGTGACGGCGTTGTCCGCCGACTGCCGGTCATACACCGAGCCGTCCGCTTTATATATGGTGGGTTTATATCGTTTGAGTTTCCGCAGCGTAAACGCCTCCTTTCCATGAAAATGGGCAAAAGAAAAGAGCCTCTTCGTGAAGCTCCTTGCTTTTGCCCGTTTGCTTATTTATTCGTCATCTTCCTTGCTGGGAATGTAGACCTTCACCGATTTGCCGTCCCCTCGGATGACCGTGCCGTATGTACCCGTGCCGGGTTTCGACTGCCGGGTACGCCAAGCCACAACCTTTATATATTCCTCCGACAAAATCCGATCGAATTCATCCTGCGTGATATCGTTATCCGGATTCACATACCGCTGTTCCAAGATTGAGCGGATGCCGCGCTTATTGTAGTTGCTCTCCATCCCAATCTGCTGAATATCGCCCCGCAGGGTGTGCATCTTAAGTTCCTTCATGGTCAATTCCATCTCTATTTCCTCCACTCAGTTGTATTGCTTCAAAAGCTCTTTGAAAACCGCTATGACCTCTTTGCCGGTGGGCTTCATGTCCCAGCCTCTATCGTAGTTGGCGTATATTTTGCCGTTCTTGCGAATGTCCAGCTTGGAAATCCTGCCGCCGTTGATACCGTATTCCGAGCCTTCCTCAAAATGCTTGATGCAGTAGTCGTATCCATTTATTGTTCCTTTTGTCCACATATCCGTGTCCTCCTAAAAAGTGTGTATTTGCGCCGCGCCGGTGCGCTTCGCATCTACATTAATCACTCTAAACGCCTGTAATAGCAAGGGAATTCTACTCTTATTACTACACAATCTTTCAGGGCGAAACCGCCGATGAATTTGTGTGCTTTACAGCAATGAAAAAGGAACCTCCGAGCGAAAACCCATGAGATTCCTTTTTCGTTGCCGTAACATGGCGCTGCCTAAATCAAGCCGATTTTTTTGAGATACGCAAAGCAGTCGCGGTGTCCGGCGTAGTAGAGATTGAGCCGTTCGCGGTTCTCCATCTCATTCACGATGCGGAGATATTCGACCAATCCGGCGTGTTGCTCGGCGTTCAGCGAAACCGTGCCTTTACCTTCCATCACCGACTCAATGAACGGGAACTCTTCCTCCAGTTCCATCGTCCGCTTCCGCATGGCAGCGTACTCCTCGTCGGCATCGATGAGCGCGGTGGTCAGGTCGCTGTCCATTTCCTGAAACCCGTCCTCAAGCTGGGATACCATCCCTGAGAAAACTTCATCTTTCATGTGCAGTCCTCCAATATAATATTTATTTGAAAACTGCGGTCTTACCGTCCGCAGTGAAATCAAACCCTCGGTTATATTTTTACCCCGTTTTACGGACAACATCCACACCATAGACAATGGCGAGACCGGAACCGCTGTCCCATTTCACGAATATGCTGCCGGTATCGTCCACGAACTCGACCGTTCCGCAGTCGCCGGGCTTGAGTTTCGTGTAGGGATCGTTCATGGAAATAAGCTCGACGCGGGAGCCAGCGGGATACTGACTCCGAATCCGTGCGACAGTTTCCCGTGAAGGGAAGCCATTCATACCGCCACCTCGCTTGTATCGCCTTTAGCTTTCTTCTCTAAATATTCAAGCAAATAATTGATGCACTCAAAGGCTTTTATTTCGCTCTCTTCATCGGTAATCAGCGTATATTCCCATGTGGGCGAACCGTGGTGAGATATATCCTCAATTTTGTAGATGCCTTCTATACCGTTGTGATTTGTGAGATCATACGCTTCTCCGAACCTGTCAGCTAATCCAAGTCGGATTCTCAATTTCCTCAAAACATCACTCACATCTACCATAACCTCATGGTGCGTCGCTCCGTCCGTTCTTATTTTCATATTGCCACCTCGCTCGTGTCGCCCAACAGCGCGTTCACGCCGTGGATAAGTTCCTCATCGGCCAACGCCTCGGCTAAGTCGTCCGTCGCGCCTGTATCGGCAACAGTGGCGACCGTGTCGGGCTGTTTGCGTTCGCCGCTCTTGAAGCTGCTGTTACCGGAAAGCCCAGCCAGCAGGATTTTTCTTGAGGCGGCATATTCCTCGCCGATGAAGCCGAGCCGGAGCAGGAAGCAGCGGAATGCGTACTTTTCGTTGTCCACAGGCTTTTCTTTAGCGGTGATGCGTTTCTGCTCCTTTGCCATCGCGCAGAGCGCGGCGATGAATCGGGAATAGGCATCGACCTTTTCAGGCTCCAAGCCGAATGTGAACCAAGGGAACTGAAGCGTGGTTTCCGTCCGTGTTATCGGAAGCTCGAAAGCGCCTACCGATTTCTTGATAAGAGCCGCCTTGCTGATGACCAGCTTTTCGAGGTTGTCCAGAGCAGCTTCGCTGAAACCCTCCAGTGGCATCTCCAGCACCAAGCGGTCTGGCGTTCTCGGAATGTCCACCGAACGGACGATGTCGTATCTATCATCCAGTTCGTGAAGTTCGAGCAAGCGCACGTTTTCGTCTGTATATTCGTATGCTTGCCGGAGTGCGTCCTCATCGTCGTCGGCTGAAAAAATCTCCATTCTGTCCGGCGTTTCAGGATCATATAATTCCGCTTGGTATGAGCGGCGTTCAATGTCCGCTTCAAAACCCTTCGCCGAAAGCGTGTCCAGCAACTCCTGTGCGACCTCGCCGGTGAGTGTTCCTGTTTTATCGATCTTGCAGTTTCCGATTTCGTAAGCGAATGTCGGCGCGCCGAGATATTTTTGAGGTGTGTTCAAAACCTCCGTGATTGCTGCTACCAGTGCCTTGCGCCGTTCTCCTGTTACGTTGAATCTGATTTCCATAATGCGTACCGCCTTTCTTTTTTTGGTACACCATTAATCACTCTAAACGCCTGTAATAGCAAGGGATTTTGTGAAAGTAAATGTACCAAAGTTCAGCCGAAAACGGACGCGGAAATATGTGTACTGTACGGACAAAAGAGCCGTGACCGACTCCCTTGCCGCTTGACCTTGTGAACTCAGCTTTCCTCGCCGAAGTGGAGGAGGAAGTTTATCGCGTCGCTGAAACCGGCTTTGTAAAAGAACCGCTCGGTTTCTCCAATCGAAACGCGATATGCGTTCTCGCAATCGCGGAGCAGAAGCCGCTGTTCTTCAGTCAGCGTTTCGCTCAATCGTTCCACGAGCGCGCGTAGTTCCATGTACGCACCGTTCACCGCCTCGGTTTCATTCTGTCCGTGCCAGCTTAACCGCTGGGTTATAAACTCCTCTGATACCTTACCCAAATGCTCATCCATATTATTCACCTACCTCTCTGAGTCGGGGTAGGTAATTCATCACTCTTTCCGCTCAGAATTGCAAGTCATGTTTATTTGCTGCCCGATTTCAAGTCTTGCAGATATACGGTATAGCTATCTAAAACATTATACCACGAATCGAATATACAATAAATACACAGTATATCTAAAACGGAGGTGAAGCCAATGGCGGTTAAAAGTGTATCCATCCGCATCGAAGAAGAGATGCTGGGGAAACTTGGGTTTGTGGCTGAATATGAAGGTCGTTCTCTGAACAGCCACATACTGGTGCTGATTCGCAACAGCATCAAGGAACACGAAGACAAGCACGGCGAAATCAACGGGAGCGTTGCTCCCGACGATAATGTGAAGCCCGCGCGGAAATCATAGAGGCTGTTCGGCAGCCCACACGATTCCCGCCAAAACAAAGCAAACGCAGGGGAGCGCCACGCCGTTGCCCCACATCTTATATTCAGCGGAGTCCGTGTGCGGATGCCGGAGCCATTTGATAATTTGGTTCCGGCTTTTTGCTGTTTCGCTTGTACCCATAATCCCACGATGCGTTTCGAATACCTCCGACCACCAAGCGATATCCGTTTCGGTTGGCTCGGATGTTTCTATATCCGCGCACCAATTTGGAGGAAAGCCCTGAAGCAATGCGCACTCCTGCGGTGTGAGCCTTCGGACGGTATACTCTGCTGTGGCTTGCGCCACGGCGTGAGGCCCGCGCGCCACCAAAGTCTGCGCTTGTTCCTCTTTTATAGAAATATCAAACTGTGCGTTCTTGCCTTGATTATAGCTGGAGCGGTCAAGACTGTACGCTACAGCGTGTTTATCGATGGTGTTCAGAGTGAAGCAAACATCATCGTTTATACCGCTGCCCTGAGGTCCGTTTTTGTCTTCGCGTCCAATCATACTGCCTTGAAGAGCGACGACCGCCATACCGCCCTGATTGCATGCGGGATGGCCGCCGTTGCCGTCAAGTGTCCGGCTGGTGTCCGCTTCGTAGATACCGCTGTCCGGGTTGCCGGAGCGCATGGCGTTGCTGGCATCGGAGCAGATACCGTATGTCTTAACCGCCAGTTCATTACATCTGCCTTCGCCTGTGTCAAAGGTATTCAGTGTATTAGCAGTTTCAGCCGGTTCCCATTTTTGACCTTCATCCTTATGATGTGGACGAGTACCTTTCCGAAATGGAACAAACACTGTCTGGTCGTTGTTGCAAGAGAGGGTTGCAGATTTATCGTTTTGAATCAAAGCACCTTTACCGCCACCTTCACAGCCGGAACGAATTTTCAATGTCTGCGGCACCGGCTCACTCATAACAAGCGGAACGTTACCGCCTCCGGTTCCCATTCGTCCGGTCAGCGTCTGCGTCGTGCCGCTCTCATCCAACTTTATCCGGCTGTCGGAGGGATGGTTTTCAACAGCCACCGCATGGGAATGTGCTGCTTGCAGAGTGAACGCCGGATCACCGTCCTCACCAACACCGAAACCGGTACCTTCGCCAAGAGCCATGTGCCTTGTTGCAATCTGTGTGTTGATTGGAATAGCCACCGCCAGTTGGTTATCGCCCATATCCGCCCGAAGCGTACCTGCGGCATCCTGCCAAGCGTGACCGCCGACACGGGATACCGCACCGGGTTCAAATACCAGCGGCTGATGTCCGTGTTCCTCCGCGCGCAGCGTTCCGGTCACGTCTTCGGAGATGCTCATCTTCGAGCCGCCCTGATCGTTTAAGATGGTTGTGCCTGACGCTCCAACGCTTCCTTCAGCATGGGAGGCAGTTCCTTGCCCCGCGCCGAAGCTCTGCGAAGTATACCCTGACACGCCTTCGGACTCAAATAGTATTTTTCCGGCACATTCGCCATCAAAATCTGCGACAAGGTAACAACGGCGGCGACGCTGGGCGACTCCCTAAAATTGCGCGTCAAGAGTTCGCCACGCAACGGAAAAACCATCGCCCACGATCTCGCCGGCCGACAGCCACTTGCTTTTTTCAGGCAAAGGAACAGATATCCCTTCGTCCTTGATTTTGACGATTTCGGAAAGGACTTCCCGAAAATCGCCCCCTCCCGCGCTTGAATAAGCGCCGGGCACATTTTCCCACACGATAAATCGCGGATACTTTCCATCGGTCGCACACCTCATTTCCCGTATAACCCGTATGGCTTCATAAAACAGAACCGACTGTTCGCCGTTCAAACCTTCACGCTTTCCCGCCACCGACATATTGGTGCAGGGTGAGCCGAATGTGATGATATCGACCGGTTCTATTTCAGCGCCGTTCATTTTACTGATATCGCCGTAGTGTTTCACATCCGGCAGTCGTTTGGTCGTCACGCGAATGGGGAACGGC
>JGI994J12354_10004318_pt1 | contig 12827 bp, 8 predicted proteins | sample IntmicLarv3ML3BL_FD_12354 | JGI IMG/M metagenome (IMG submission 12354)
GTGATAACGTCCCCGGGCGCTTTATGCTCAAATATTCTTTCATAATTTCCATCGAAATAGGTGATGACGGAAGCAGTTTTGTTGTTTTTGCCCCATACAGGAGGTTTGTCCCATACACTCGTAACCATCAGCAAATTTTCGCCATAGCTTTTTGCCTTTCTTGGACTATACACAAGCTCCTTCCCTAATTCTTTTGATTCTCCCGTCACATAATCAAACGCATAAATCGTGTCTTCGGCAAAGACATCATAAGCAGACAAACGGTAAATTAGGCGGTTTCTATGCAATGTCATATGCAGGTCAAACCATCTGTCCGAAATATTTTGGTATACTACATTATACTCATTATCTAAAATTATGACTTCCCCCAAATTCGAGGTGGCCCCTGTCCATTCCTGTACTTGATACCTATTAACAATACAAATGAGGTCATCATCCCCCACGATTAGCTCAGACACGGCAGCCAGCTTAAAGCTGCTCTTTAGTTCTTCGGGCAACTCCGGAATTATCCTTTTGCATACTTTCCCATCTTCGTCAAGAATTATATATTCGTCATTCACATTAGCATTATCGAGTTCAGCATAACGTACATGTAAAACCACCCTGCCATCAGGTAATGGTATTACCTGTTCTATAGAAAATTTCATATTCTCCTCTAAATGATTATCTGCATTTACATAATGCCAATATTCTTTCCCTAACACATCGACACAAAATGCATTTAACTCATTCGCGCCGGCAACATATGCGTGAACAAATCGGCTCGAATCCAATGGCGTTATATATAGCCGCCACCCTTTTGTTTTCTTTGTCCACAATACATTCAGATTTAGGTCTGTTATTATAGGGTGAGTTTCAGATTTTCTACTATTTTGAACTGCGTGAAAACGACCCAAAACTAAGTGGTTCTCCATTACAATCGGAGCCGCATATGGACCATACGTAAACGCTGTTCGCCATCCATGCGCTTCGTGTTTTGCTATAGACCCATCTAAGCCCAGTACAGCTATCTCATAATCCGAGCAAAACATATATATACTTCCGTTTTCATGTACACAAAATTTATAGCTAACCTCGCCATTGCTGATTGCCTTCATTTTGTAAGTCGTAACCTTTTTCAACGTACAAGACATAGTTTATTTCCTCCTCGGAAAATCGGATTATTCACCATGGGATAGAAAAATGTACCCGTCAGGCCGCCTATAAAAGGCCGCCTGATGAAGTAAGGAACGATGTTGATACACAGGTTCGTCTATTGCTTCAAATAATCTTCAAGAAACTCTTTTGAGTCGGTAGAAAAATCTATTGCCTGTGAGCCGTATTTGGTTTCATTCTCGCGTATCATTTTCTTCGCTTTTTCTGTAGGGGCTTCTATTTGCAAACTCGTTTGATTCGTTCATACGCATATTTTTTGATAGAGTAAGCACGCAATTACGGTGGCAGAAGCCGTGAACATACCGAAAAATGAGCAAATCACTTTGTCATTGAATTTATAAAGTGGGTGTTTGGTATAGCCCTAAAAACTTTCGATGCCGTTTATATGCTTGCCATCGCGTTTGAAAAGGCCCCAAACAATCATCTTGCTTTCGGCGCCACGATCTTGGGTTCCTTTTATTCTAATAACTTTCAGCAATGCGGCTCATTCTCCTATAGCAGGAGAATGAGCCGCATTGTTGCGTACAGTGAGTTGATTTGCGGTGAGGCCTGCTGTTTGCGCTGCTGTTATATCCATTGAAAACAGCTTGATTACTTGTCTTGACCCTAAAGTTTTATAGAAACGGGGTCAAGGCGGATGATTCCCTTGCGGAGGCAGGACAGCGCCCCAAGGGTTTTATACCCGCTTAGGCAAAAACGCCCCCATAGCCCGCAGCCTATTCTGCAGCACCGGCACATCCACCGCCCGCACATCGCCGTTTGCCCCGGCCATGGCCGCCGCAACACCAACCGCCTGCCCCATGATATAACAGCCGGGCATCACGCGGATGGAGGACTGCATCGGTCTGTCTGTGCTGACGCAACGCCCGGCTACAAGCACGTTGGTCAGGTTTTTCGGAAGCAGGCAGCGGTACGGTATGCCGTAGGATTCGCCGTCTTTATAGCGCATGTCGCGGTGCTCTGCATGGAAGGTGTCGTAGGCCGCTTTGTCCGGCGTCATGATATGGATGTCCACAGGATAGGAAAACCGCCCGATTTCATCCTCAAAAGAGGCGCGGTTATTGAAATCATCCACATTCAGAACATAGTCGCCCATGATGCGTCGTGATTCGCGCACACCTAAATACGCCCCTGTGGCGCACAGGCGCATGTCCTCATAGCCGCTCAGGTATTCCTTGTAATATTTTTCGTATTCGGCCATATATCTGCGCCCCCACAGCATAGCCGTTGTCAGGGAGCGTTCGTCCGTCGCATCCACCGCGAAGGCGTGGCCGATGTTGCCGCCGCCCAGATTGCGGTTGCCCGCTTCATCGGTTACGCGAAACATGCCCGGCAGGTGTCTGTCCTCCTGGGTAAATATGCCATCGGCAAACGCTTTTTCCAGCGCTTGGGCATCGCGGCCCGCTGTGCGGCTCCAATCCACATTTGCCCATAAGGAGCAGAGGGTGGCGGGCATGGTGAGGCCGTCCTCGTTGCCCAGCTCAAACGGGGCACCTGCCCATGCGCAAAGGTCGCCGTCACCTGTACAGTCAATATAAACCTTTGCTTTCACGGCGAACAGACCGCTTTTGGCGGAAAGCACCACATGCTGCACATGCCCGTCCGACACAGCTACGTCCATCAAAGCAGTATGCAGTGAGAACTGCACACCGGCCTCCGTCAGCATCCTGTCATACACGAGCTTCAATTGCTCTGCTTGTATGCCAACGCAGGAGTGCAGACCTTCATGCGGGGCGCCCATTTCCGTCAGCGCGTCAAACACCTCGCGGCCGATGCCGCCCGCCAGAAAGTCTACCCCATTGCCAAAGGGCATAAAAGCGGGCACAAGCCCCGTGGTGCCCGCGCCGCCAAATGCGCCTTGTGCCTCGGCCAGAAATACACTTGCGCCCTGCCTTGCCGCCGCACAAGCCGCTGCCACGCCTGCGGGGCCGCCGCCTGCGATAAACACATCGGTTTCGTGCCGCAGTTCAATGGTCTTTGCATACTGAATTTGCATTTGTTTCGCCTCCTTTGATTGCTTCTTGCTTCCATTATACTGGCACGGAAGGGCGGTTGCAAGCATGTTTTGTATTTACTTCATTCCGGCAGTGTGGTATACTGGTTTGGGCAAGTGAAATCTTGCCGGTGTGATAAATAGGGGCTTGTTCTAAAACAGCAATAAGGAGGGCATCATTGTGGCACATGTGATTTTCTTTAATTCATATAAGTTGAAAAAAGGCGCGTCTGTCCCGGATTTTTTGATTGCGGTGGAAAATCTAAATCGCAATTATATTTCCAAGCAAAATGGGTTTGTTTCGTTCAAGCTGCTTGTTGATGATGAAACCTGGGCGGATTCCACAACGTTTGAAACAATGGAAGATGCAAAGAAATTTGCGGAAGCATGTGAACCCAATGAGTTTGCCGAAAAGTTTTACGCGTTTCTTAACCTCAATAGTTGCAGAAGCAATTTCTTTTCTGTTGAAAAAGATTGCTGACATGCGTAGTACCGCTAATCCGTTTGAAAACAGCCGCGCGTTCGCGCAGGATTAGCTATGCTCGTTGTGGACTTAACTATTGTAAGGGAGGCTGCGCATGCAACCGAAGCAAACCGGCAACTTAAAGGCTTTGTCAAGCCTTGCCCTTATGGAAGCGCAAGTGCTGTCGCGGGACTATCTTTCGACATTTTTGCCGTTTGTAGCAACGTTGGTCTTAAAAAAGAAATATGACAGTATTGATATTGGCATATTTGTAGATGAGTTTAGAGAGGAGTATGGAATATCTATTCCTCGTGCGCCGATGCAGTCGATTCTCTCAAAAGCGATAGCAGCGGGCCTGATTATAGCTGCCCAGGATGGCAGATATTTGCCGGTCATATCTGAAATGCAAAAAATATCGTTTTTGAACAGCCAATATGAGAGTAAAATAAAAATAGAAGCCGTACTCAATCGTTTTATTGATTTCGCGAAAGAAAAACATAACGTCCATATTCTATTTGCTCGGGCTGTAGATATATTTATTAGTTTTATGGATGAATATTCGCCTCGAACGATTACAGGCGAAGGCGAGTATGATCGTGACGATGGTGAACTTACCCGTTCAAATCAAAATTTATATTTAATGGGTGATTTTATCCAATCGATTGTTGAGCAGGACGTTAGTTTGTTTGATACAGTTCGCGAATTGGCTCTGTCTTATCTTATAACAACAGCGCTGACGTATGATGTGCCGGTGGAACGTCGGACGAAAGATCTCTCGGATATAACGATTTACTTAGATACGCCGATAATTTTGCGCTTGTTGGGGTTGCACACGGAAGAGCTGGAGCGTGCGTACAGCGAAATGTTTGCTACCTTTAGAACTACAATAAATCCGACTTTTATGATTTTTCAACATACAAAAGATGAGGTTGCCGGCATTATTGTGGATTGTGTAAAGTGGATCGAAAATCCGGACTATAATCCGGCTTATGCAAATCCGGCATTGCTGAACTTCGTCAAGCGGAGGTTCAATAAAACGCAGGTGGCATTGTATCACTTAGAACTGGAAACCAAACTGAATGAAATCGGAGTTGCAATTGATTACCAAGAACATTATAATATAGTTCACAGAAGCGCTCAAATCGACATAGCCGCTCTGAAGCAAAAATTGGTCGAAGCATATATCGAAAAAAACCCAAGCTATGATGTTGCAAAAAATAGCAATTCAATCGATTATGATGTTCGGTCTATAGAAAACATTGTTAGATTATGGGGCACAAAAGCATCCGACTCATACAGTCAATTGGGATATTTGTTTATGACAAACAATGCCACATTGGCATATGTAAGCCGTAAGTTCGCATCTGATTATTGGTGGGACAGCAAAAACCATAAGACGCCATGTGTCACAGACTACTATTTGGGTACAATGGTTTGGCTGAGCACACCGGCCGGCAAGATAGAAAACGTCAGCAAACTAAAGCTCTTGGCTGACTGCAGTGCGGCCACTACGCTTTCGCGAACGATCATGGAGAAGTTTTCTTATGAGCTGGAGAAGCTAAAAAGCACGAAGGGAATAAAAGATGGTGATTTTTTAATTCTTCGTAAGTTCGCTTATGAAAAAAACTATCTCCAAACACTTACCTTGAACGATGAGAACCTTTTTAAAGATGATATTCTGGAGCAGCTACTGGAAGATATTAAAGCGGATATTCAAAAACCGATTATTGAAAAAATGCGCGAGAAGGATGAACAGCTTAACGTTTTGGAGCAGGAGCGAGTTGATCAATCCAAGCGGATAGAAGATCTTGTGCGGGAAAAGGAGGGGCTTCAACAGGAGCAAATGCATAATCAAAAAGAGGTTGACGCATATACTGATAAAGTTGTGTCGCGCTTTATCAATACATATCTGCCTATAGGATTTGCGGCATTTTCGTTCATTGCTGTTGTGACGCAGCTTATGTTTGGGAATTTGCTTGCGGCGTTGATAGTCAAAATAGTGGCAGCTTGCATATCTTTTAGCGGAGCAGCTTTTTTCGCGCTGACAAAGTCAAATTTCTTTGGAGTGCATGACCGCATCACTGCTATAGTAAAAAAGCATTATCAAGTTCAACGTTATAAACGAACACTTTAATTTGCGGGATATACTTATTATGTGCTGTTACCGAAATATCTGCCAAGTTTTCGATTAGGTAAATAATTTCACGAAAAGCGATACCCATTATTGACAAACTACCATAAAAAAGGAGATTACACCATGAAAACAGTAAACATCGCCCTGCTGGGCCGTTGGCACGTTCACGCGCATGACTATGCCAATCAGATTACCCGTAATGAAAACGCCAAGCTGTGCTGCATTTGGGACGACAATGAGGCCTGGGGCAAAGAAACAGCGGAGAAGTATGACATACCGTATGTGCCTGCATTGGACACGGTTTTGGCCGATGCTTCCATTGATGCGGTTGCCATCACCACTGCCACAAGCGCCCACCGCGAAGTTATGGTAAAGTGCGCAAACGCAGGCAAGCACATCTTTACAGAGAAGGTGCTTGCGTTAACAATGGAGGACGCCCTTGCCATCAAGGAGGCCGTGGTAAAAAACAGCGTGCAGTTCTGCATTTCCTACCCGCACCGTGTGCACGCCCACAACCTGAAAGCCAAAGAAATTTTGGATTCGGGGAAGCTGGGCGATGTGTCCTACATGCGGGTGCGCAACGCCCACAATGGCGAATCGGCAGGTTGGTTGCCTGCACATTTCTATAACGAGGCTGAGGCAGGCGGCGGCGCGATGGTTGATTTGGGCGCGCACCCCATGTATCTTTGCCGCTGGCTGATGGGGCGTCCTGCGGCCATCCGATCCACATTTACGGTGTTTGGTGACAAGGGGCTTGACGACAATGATGTAAGCGTGCTGGAGTATGCAAACGGGGCCATTGCAATCGCAGAAACGGGCTTTATGACAGCCAGCGATCCTTTCTCGCTGGAGTTGTGCGGCACCAAGGGGCGTTTGCAGGTGAACCGCGGGGTTTTATCGTATTTTGACGGCGAGGTAAACGGCTGGGTTGTCCCCAATCTGCCCAGAGATGCCACCTCGCCGCTGGATCAATGGGTAAATGCCATCATGGGTACAGGCTCGTGCGAGTTTAATATCGATGAAGCCGTGGCACTGACAGAGATTATGGAAGCGGCATACGTTTCGTATAGAGAAAACCGCAGCGTGACGCTGTAGGGCATAAACGCAAAGACAACCGCCCCTGTGCATTTTTGCACAGGGGCGGTTGTCTTTGTATTTGCAGCCCGAATCCACTCGTTATCCGTAGGGACAATTCACGAACCGCCTGTCTGAAAGCGTGGTTTTGGGTAATTGGCGGATTCACTCAATACCAAACATCATCCAAAAACAATCCATGCGCGGGTGCGGTGTATCCGGCCAGGTTCCTGTCCGCTTTCTCGAAAACGCTTGGGATATCAACCGGCTCTCGCTGCCTGCGCCCGCATTCGATGATGGTTCCTGTCATAATCCGCACCATGTTATACAAAAAACCATCCCCGCGGAATGTGCATATGGTCATGCCTTCAACCGTTTCCACCGATGCCTCATGCAGCGTTCTGATGGTGGATTTTTTCGTTTTGCCTGTCGAGAACGCTTTGAAATCGTTCCGCCCGACAAGCATCTCCGCCGCTTCGCGCATCCGCCCGCAATCCAGCGGTTCAGGCACCCAGAGGCTGTGCTTTCTTTGGAAGGGGTTTAGCACGGGATGGTTCCATATGCGGTAGCGGTACGTTTTGCCTCTGGCGTTATAGCGCGCGTGAAACCGCTCGGGACATTCTGCCGCTGCCAACACCGCGATGTCGGACGGGAGCTTGGCGTTTAACGCTGCCATAAGCGCCGCCGCGTCAATTTCAGTGTAAAATTTGCAGTTTGCCACTTGCCCATTGGCATGGACGCCCGCGTCAGTGCGTCCGGCGCCTATCAATTCCGCCTTCTCGCCCACGGCTTCCGCCAGTGCGGCCTCGATAACGGCCTGGATGGTGTTGACCGTGTTGCCTTGTTTTTGCCATCCACTGAACCGCGTGCCGTCATAGGCAAGTGTCAGCTTGAAGTTTTTCATCGTTGGAGCCATAAACCTTCTCTCCCCGTTTGCTTATTCTATCGAAATGTCTGTGTGTATGTTTTGCTTTAGCTCGTTGATGGCGTCGTCTGCACTGAAGTCGTCCTTCACGCCGAACAACCGCCTATGGTTCGCCTCATACTCCTGCCGGGTAACAAATTGCAACTCAAACGATGCCCCATAAGCCTCTGTCAGCCGTTCGACGATGAGGTTGGCCTTGCGTTTCAGTATGGACGCACTGCCGATTGTGGCGCACACGATATACAAATGCGGGGTGTTCAAATAGCCCGCGTCTGTATCCGCCAAAAAACTGCCGTCGGGCTGCGGAAATGTGGCAACAAAACTCTTCCAATTTTTACGCACTACCTTGATGTCATCGGGCATGGCCTTTTTGACATGCGCCACGGGGGCGGGTTCCGCCTTGCGCGGCTGTTGGGCAGCGGATGCCGCCGTAGGCGGTGCGGCCACGCCTTGCTTCACGGATTTCTCCAGTTTTTCCAGCCGTGCCAGCACCGCCCCGTCAGGCGTGGGGGCAACACCTGTGTTTGTTTGCCCGCTGCACAAACGGATACAGCACACCTCCAGCAGCATTCGATCATTTGAAGCATATTTCAAGCGGGTCAGAAGTTCCGAAAATGCAGTGATATAAGCAATCCACGCCTCCGCAGTTGCTTTGTTTGCCTGCTCGGCGTAGGCTTTGCGGTTTTCAGCCGATACATCCAGCGCCCCCTCTGCGCCTGCCGCCGCCAGCGATACAAGCAGATTCCTAAAATGCGTTAAAAGCTCGGTTGTGAAGCGGTTGAAATCGCGCCCGCGCGCGGCGGCTTCGTCGATCAACTCCATACAAGCCTTTGCATCGTTGGCAAGAAGCGCCTCTGTTGCGGCGAAAAACACGGAATTGTCTACAGACCCGGTGACATCCAGCACCTTGTCCAGCGTGATTTCTTCATCGAAATAGTATGATATGCATTGGTCAAGCAAACTTAGTGCATCGCGCATTGCCCCGTCAGACACCCGCGCCACATAATGCAGCGCCTCGTCTGTGACAGACACGTTTTCGCCTTCCATGTAGCCGCGCAGAGCCTCGGCCATTACAGCCGAGGAAATGCGGCGAAAATCAAACCGCTGGCAGCGCGAGTGGATGGTGGCGGGGATTTTTTGCGGGTCGGTGGTTGCCAGAATGAACACCACATGTTCGGGCGGCTCTTCCAATGTTTTTAACAACGCGTTAAACGCGCCCGATGAAAGCATGTGTACCTCATCGATGATATAAACTTTGTAATGCCCCGAGGTGGGCGGGTATTTGACTTCTTCACGGATATCTCTTATATTGTCTACACCGTTGTTGGAGGCCGCGTCAATCTCGATAACATTCATGCTTAGGCCGGAATCAATGGCTTGGCAGGCGGCGCAGACCCCACAGGGTTCGCCGTCCGCCGGGGCTTCGCAGTTGATGGCCTTGGCAAAGACCTTGGCCGTGGTCGTTTTGCCTGTGCCGCGAGTGCCGCAAAACAAATAGGCATGAGAAATGCGCCCCGCCTGTATCTGGTTCTTTAATGTGCGAATGATGTGCTGCTGCCCCACTACCCCGTCAAATGTGCCGGGGCGCAGTTTGCGGTATAACGCTGTGTATGCCATATCGTTCTCCTTACCGGTGTCTACTGCGGACGCTCCAGCGAAATGCGCCCCAGTTTGCCGCCGCGAAATTCGTCTATCAAAATGATGGCGGCCCGCTCCAAATCCGCCGTGCCGCCTTTTTGCAAAAAGCCTCGCGCCAAGGCGATTTGTGCCAGCACGTCAAACGGTTCTGCCGTATCGCCGGGCGACTCAATGCCGTATCGTGCGGGCAAGGCTGCCGGGTACAGCAAAACCAGTTTCTTAATCAGCTCGCACGCCAAGGTTTGTACATCCAATATGTCGTCATTGACTGCGCCTGTTGCCGCCAGGCATACACCCACGGCGGGGTCGTCAAATTTCGGCCAAAGGATACCGGGGGTGTCCAAAAGTTCGAAATCCTTGCGCACCTTTATCCATTGCTTGGAGCGTGTTACGCCCGGCCTGTCCGCTGCTTTAGCGATGGCCGCGCCTGCATAGCGGTTAATCAGTGTGGATTTGCCCACGTTGGGCACGCCCACAATCATGGCGCGGGTGGGCACAAAAATGCGCCCCTTCGCGCGGAGGCGCTCCAGTTTTTCTTTCATGAGTTCCTTTGCAGCGGCGGATACCGCGTCCAACCCTTTGCCCGTTACGGAGTTTACCATGACCACAGCAATGCCTTTTTCGGCAAAATGCTTCGCCCATGCGGTATTCGCCGATTCGTCCGCCAAGTCGGCTTTATTCAGTATGACAATACGTTTTTTGTTTTGCGCCAGCCTGTCGATATCGGGGTTTTTGCTGCTGTTCGGTATGCGCGCGTCCAACAGCTCGATTACGATGTCCACAAGCGATATGTTTTCTTGAAGCATACGCATGGTTTTTGTCATATGCCCCGGGTACCATTGTATATTCATGAATGCAGTTGACCCCAATCCTGCCGCGTCAAGCGGCTGTTCTTTGTCTGCTGTGCCGCGGCGGTATGCTTGGCGACGGATTTATTTAATCTGCTTCATTATAACAAACCCGGCGCAATAAAACAATCCCTTGCCAAAGGCTTGCGGTTGTGGTATAATTGGAATGTTAATCATTATGAAGGCGGCGTGGCACTTCAAACCAGTGTTATGCCGCCTTAATCGCGAAAGAAAGAGGAAAAAATTTTGACACAGAACACCGATTTTGCAACACTCCCTATCTCGGACGAAATCAAACGCGCCGTAGAGGAGATGGGGTTTAAGGAAGCTACCGTAATCCAAAGCCGAAGCATACCCGTGATACTTTCCGGGCGCGATGTGATCGGCCACTCACAGACGGGTACGGGCAAAACTGCCGCCTTCGGCATACCTGCGCTGGAGAAGGTTGACGCGTCCAAGCGAGGGCTTACGCAGGTTTTGATTCTTTGCCCCACGAGGGAACTGGCTATGCAGTCAAGCGAAGAAATGCACAAATTCGCGAAATACAAGGCCGGTATCCGCATTGTGCCTGTATACGGAGGCGCGTCCATTGAAAACCAGATTCGCGCGCTTAAACGCGGTGCGGAGATTATTATAGGCACGCCCGGGCGCGTGATGGATCACATGCGCCGTAAAACGATAAAGCTTGCCGACTTATCCATGGTCATACTTGATGAGGCGGACGAAATGCTGAACATGGGCTTCCGTGAGGACATCGAAACCATATTGGAGGATGTGCCTGCTGACCGTCAGACCGTGCTGTTTTCCGCCACGATGTCAAACGATATTATGGCCATCACAACGGAATACCAGACCGAGCCTGTGCTTGTGAAGGTGGTGCGTAAGGAGATGACCCTCCCGAACATCAGCCAATTTTTCTATGATGTGCCGAAGGGGCGCAAGCTGGATGTGCTGGCGCGGCTGCTTGATTTTCATGATCCGCAGCGTGCCATGGTTTTTTGCAACACAAAGAAAATGGTGGACGAACTGCTGGAAGCGCTTCGCGCGCGCGGGTTTGCGGCGGAAGGGTTGCACGGCGACATGAAGCAAGCGGCGCGCACCTCCGTAATGGATTCCTATAAGCGCGGGCGCGTGGCCATTTTGATTGCCACAGACGTGGCCGCCCGCGGCATCGATGTGGACAATGTAGACGTGGTGTTTAACTACGATTTGCCTTCGGATACAGAGTATTATGTCCACCGCATAGGCCGTACGGGCCGCGCGGGTAAGGAAGGCATGTCCATCACCCTTGTGTCGGGGCGCAACCAGCTTTACGGCATCCGTGATGTAGAGCGGTTTACCAAATCGACTATTCAGATGAACACCATCCCGTCCTTGCATGAAATCGAGGAGGCCAAGGGGCGCAAGCTTGTGCGGGAAATGCGCGGGCTGATTGAGCAAGGCGCGCTTCTTGACAAGCACAGAAAGGCTGTTGCCGCGCTTGTGCAGGATGGATTTGACCCGATAGACGCGGCGTGTGCCGCGCTTAAGATGCTGCAAGCCTTTGAAACAGACGCGCAAATCGATGCGTCGGAGGATATTATTAAGGCCGACCACAAGCGCGTCTATGACAGGGACGACCGTGGCGGCAAGTTCAAGAAAAAAGCGGTTGACCGCCGCCCCTCGGTGCCTATGGCGCGGTTCTCTATTTCCGTGGGCAAGAAGGACAAAGTGGGGGCGAACCATATTGTGGGCGCGGTAGCGGGCGAATCCGGGCTGCCGGGCAAGGTTATCGGTAACATTGACATACGCGACAATCATAGCTTCTTTGAGGTGCCGAAGGACTTCGCGGACGATGTGCTGCGGTCTGTTAACGGTTGCCGCATCCGAGGAAAGCGCGCGGTGGTGGAGTTGGCGAAACCGAAGAAATAATTGGGAACTTGATAAGTAAGGACGGGATGGCATGAGTCAAGCAGGCATACAAACCATACAGGTCAAGGGGCTTTGCCTCGGCGGCGGCAAGACGGCCGTTTGCGCGCCACTTATCGGCGCAGAGCTTGAGGTGTTGCGCACAGAAATGGCGCAGGTGCGGGACTGCGCGCCGGACATGGTGGAGTGGCGGGCGGACTGCTTTGGCGGCATTACAGACATTTCGGTGTTGCAAGAGGCACTGCGCTTGCTTCGGGACGGGTTGCCTGATGTTCCCATCCTCTTTACCCTTCGCGCGGGCTTTGAAAACGGTGCGGCAGACATCCCGCGTAAGGCGGCGCTTGCCGTTTACGAAACGGCGATTGCATCGGGGTGCATTGATTTGCTTGACACTGAACTTGCCAATGAGCCTGCCTTTTTACGCAGCATACATGTGGCGGCAGAGGCAACGGGCATCCCTGTGATGCTTTCACACCACAATTTCACCGCCACCCCGACGGAGGCGGATATGCTGGAAACCCTGTGCCGGGCACAGGAGGCGGGCGCGAGCATTGCCAAAATTGCGGTTATGCCAAGCGCACCACGCGATGTGCTGGCGTTGCTTTCGGCACTTTTGCGGTTCCGAACCGAATGCGCGTGCGTGCCCGCCATAGGCATTGCTATGGGGCGGCTGGGCGCGGTGACTCGCG
>JGI994J12354_10004319_pt1 | contig 12827 bp, 9 predicted proteins | sample IntmicLarv3ML3BL_FD_12354 | JGI IMG/M metagenome (IMG submission 12354)
GTCCTTAACCAGAGTTCTGGCTATGGCCACCCTTTGCTTCTGCCCGCCTGAAAGGGTTACGCCTCTCTCTCCTACAATAGTTTCATAGCCATCTTTAAAGCTTTCAATTACATCATGAACATTGGCGGTTTTAGAAGCCTCATAAACCTCATCATCGCCTACATTATCCTTGGCCATTTTAATATTTTCTATTATGGTTTTGGAGTACAAAAACGGCTCTTGAAGCACAATGCCAATTCTTTCGCGAAGATAGCGCTTGTCTATATCCTTAATCTCGTTGCCGTTTATTTTTATGGAGCCTTGCTTATAGTCATAAAGCCTCAAAAGCAAATGAATCAAAGAGGATTTTCCTGAACCTGTTGAGCCGAGTATTGCAATTTTTTGCCCATTTTTTATGGTGAATGAAATATCCTTAAGAACAGGCTTATTGCTTTCATAGGAGAAACTTAAATTTTCAAAAACAATATCGCCTTTTAAATCGGGCTTTATGGCATCAGGCGAATTTTCCTCCAAAGGAGTGTAGAGAATTTCATTTATTCTGCCCAGAGAAACCCCGGCGCGGCTTGAATTGCTCAAAATCCTGCCAAGCTGGCGCAACGGCCAAACAAGATTGCCCATATATAATATGAAAACAAACAATGTTCCGACTGAAATATCTCCCATATAAGCCATATATGAGCCGGCAATAAGAACAGCCGCAACCTGCATGAAGCACAAGCAATCCGAAACGCCCCAGAAAACAGCCATGTAATTCAAGCCTATGTAGAGCAAATTTTTATATTCCTCGTTTGCTTTTTTGAACTTTTCAAACTCGAAAACTTCTCGCCCGAATGCGCGAACAACCCGCACACCTGTAAAATTTTCCTGCATCAAAGTGGAAAGCTCACCTTCTTTAACTTCCACTTCTCTAAAATTCGCATTCATTTTGCCAACGTAGAAATATGCCGAAAAAGAAATTATAGGCACAATACATATGGCTATAAATGCCAGCTTTACGTTGAAATTTAAAAGTATAGTAAAGGCTAGTGAAGCCGTAAATATAATTCTGAAAATTTCCATAAACTGGGTAGAAATAAAGCGCCTTATGGTATCAACATCGGAGGTGCAGCGCTGCACAAGGTCACCGGTTTGCGCCTTAACATGGTAATTATACGGCAAATTCTGTATATGATCGTACAAATCATCCTTCTGGCGCTTTGCTATATTCTCGGCGCCTACAGCCGTAAGCCTGCCTCTGAAAAATGTACATATCGCCTGACAGATAGCCAATACAATTACGGAAACAGCACATATCCACATATTTTCTCTCAAATAATCCACTTCCCCCAAAACACCGGAAATAAAGCCGAACAGCCTATCACCGGACGCATCGCCTCCGGAGAGAACACAATCTATGATAAATCGTATTACCAAAGGCAGCAAAAGCAGGAACATAGAATTGAAAAACGCTGCGATTATAGCCCCTATAAAATATTTCTTTTCAGGTTTTAGTAACTTAGAAAGCTTTCTAAACATGAATTTACCCTCTCCTCATAGCTAAAAATTATGATGAAAAAACAAGTCTTAATTAAACCAACTTACCCCCTAAGCTTATTTTATAAAGAATTCTGCACTCTATTGTTAATATTGTTGAACATTGCAATTTAAGCAACAAAAAAGCCGCAGAACAACCTCTGCGGCACAAAAAACAAATTAAGTCAAAATGCTAAACTTAAATAATTGCGCGAAGGTGTTCAAAATGTGCATAATATTCTTGGGGCATGCTGATTTTACCTGCGAAAACGAATGAATATCCTGCCATCTTGATCCCTCCTATCAATAGGAATTAATTATTTTTATAACCGATTTTTCGATACAATGTTGCTATGCCTATGCCAAGCTCATCGGCGGCCTGCTGCTTTTCATAAACCGAATCCCCATATTTCATAACCGTCATAGATATATGATTATTCTCTATATCCTTAAGACTTTTACCGGAATCAGGATTATATGCGGCAAAACTGCTTGAAAGCATTTCACTGATTATTTCTTCATTTACACAAGAAAATCTATCATAATAATCTACTATTTGCCTTACAATGGAGCGCAGCTCCGTCAAATTACCCGGCCAACTATAACTATGCAACAATTTGATTATATCACCGCCGAATATAATGTCAACGATATTTTCATTTTGATACATATTTGTAAAATAACGGGCATAATGACTTATATCGGCAATGGTTTTGTAAACCTGCGGTACATGTATGGGAATAATCCCGGGATTAGCCCTTAAAAATCCAATAAGCTCAGTCAATAGATTGGAATTTTTGCTTGAAAAAATCAATCTTGTATCCATACTTATAGAACTATAATCCGCAAAAACAACCTTACCACCTCTGACATGCCTAACCAAATCAGCAAGCAATTGCTTCGGCATAAAATCTGCATTTTGAAGATATAAAATGCCTTTATCCGCAAGGAAAACCTTGCCTAGCTTACCTTTTTCCTTATTTCCATAAATTTCACTATAAATGGCTGAACCATCATAATCAGCACAGTTTATTTTAACAAAAAGCCCATCTTTGCGCCGGCTTCCCGTATGAATATATCGGGCTATATTTTCCTTACCGCATCCGCTTCTTCCTGAAATAAATATCACAGAGTTTGTTTTGGCGCTTTTCATCGCAAGAGATCGGAGTTTATTGATTTCTTCTGATTCACCAATAATTTCCGGCGGATTTTCAGTGTATTCATTGTATATCGCATTGTTTGGAGCAATGCTTTCATCTATTATATTGAACAAAAATACACTGCCGGTTTCTCTTTTCCAAAATTCACCTTTTACATTTATCTCGATTTCAGCCGCTTTAATACTGTAAATACCGTTGTATACAATATTTATTTCAGCCGAAAAAGGTGGTTGCAATCCGAACCTTTCCAAAATTTCACCGCTGGCTTGAATTATATTCCCACCGGAATCAAATTCCATAAAGAATTTCCCGTTATCGGCGGCTGCGGCTCTGTATATTTCAATATTCGCATTTTTCCGCTTAGAATCAACAATGCTGTCCAAAGTTGCTTCCAGCATACTAAGTATCTTATTAATTTGATTAATGGATGAATCAATATCCAGATAAATGCTGTTTTTCTGATCTACACTATAGCAGAATATTCCTAAAATTCCGCAAATTATACCATCTGCCTTTATGGGGAACGCCAGCTCAAGCTTTCTTAAGCAACGAGTGTTCTCGGTACAATCGTTGCAAACAAAGTGCTTCCTCGGTGCTAGAATATAAACGCTGCTTTTTTCTTCTAAAACAGCCTTATAAATGGGTTCCAAAGCCATGGCACTATCCGAATTATAATCACTGCAAGATATTTGCTCCAGCCGTAAATCTACAACTTGAATATACGCATTAAAAGAAAACATAAGCAGCTTTATTAAATTGTCAACCAGTATTTTATTATCAAGCAGCAAAGTTGAAAACATAATATTCACCGCCCTTACTCTCAAACGCCAGCCGGTAACAGAATTAAAACTAAGAAATACCCCTATCTAAATTTACAAATTTTGTATATTTATCCATATACATTAAGTCAACCGTGCCTGTAGGGCCGTTTCTTTGCTTGGCAATAATTATTTCAGCCTGCCCTTTTTTCTCCGAATCGGGATTATAATAATCATCACGATATATAAATGCAACCACATCCGCATCCTGCTCTATGGCGCCGGATTCTCTCAAATCTGAAAGCATGGGCCTGTGGTCGCTTCTGGACTCAACCGCACGGCTTAGCTGGCTTAAAGCAATAACAGGCGCTTCCATTTCTCTTGCTATGGCTTTAAGAGAACGGGATATTTCAGAAATTTCCTGCTGTCTGGATTCGCTGCGCTTGCCGCCGCTCATAAGTTGCAAATAGTCAATAATTATAACATCCAAACCCTTTTCCATTTTAAGCCTGCGGCATTTTGCCCGAAGCTCAGAAACAGTAATACCCGGAGTGTCGTCTATGTACAAAGGCGAATCGGAAAGCTCGCCCACAGAACCTATAATTTTATCCCAGTCTGAAGAATCCAAGGCACCTGTTCTGAGCCTTTGAGAATCAACCATGGCTTCCGCACATAAAATCCTGTTTACCACCTGAACCTTGCTCATTTCCAAAGAAAATATTGCCGTAGGTATTTTCTGCCTTACGGCTATATTTTGAGCTATATTGAGAACAAGGGCCGATTTTCCCATTGACGGCCTGGCGGCTATAAGAATCAAATCTGAAGGATGAAACCCTGCCGTTTTAGTATCCAAATCCGTAAAGCCCGTTGACACGCCGGAGGTTTGCCCTTGATTTTTAAATATTTTCTCAACCTCTTCCAGTGAGTCAAGCAAAATTTCCTGCATACTGGAAAAATCACTGCTGTTTTTGCTTTGAACAATATTAAATATGTTTTTTTCAGCCGCTTCCAGCTTTTCTTCTATTTCCTTGCCGGAATCATAGCCGTCTTGCATAATGCCCTGAGCGGCCGCTATAAGTTTACGCTCGATGGAACGCTTTTCAACAATGTTTACATAGTGGCTGGCATTGGCCGCTGTAGCTACGGCACCGGCCAAAACAAACAGGTATTCCCTGCTGCCGGCTTGTTCGAGCAAGCCTTTTTCATCTAACCTATCCCTAAGTGTAATCATATCAACAGCAATACCGCGGGAAAATAAATCAATAATGGCTTCGAAAACAATCCTGTGGCCCGGTCTATAAAAATCATCGCTGTTAAGCTTTTCAGAAATATCACCTATGGCATTGGGCTCGAAAATCATACAACTGAGAACAGCCTGCTCCGCCTCCACATCATTGGGCGGCACACGAACCGCTTGAGCTGCCATATCAATATTTTGGTCATAATACTCCGACATTTATCCTCATTCCTTGCTATCCGCTATTATGATTTGAAGTTTTGCGCTTACCTTGGGGTGAAGCTTAACATCCGCATCATACTCGCCTACGCTGTTAAAGGCTTTTTTGATCACTATTTTCTTTTTATCTATAGCAATTCCATGCTGATCTTCAAGGGCTTGTCCTATTTCTTTATTTGTAACCGCACCAAAGAGCTTACCCGATGCTCCGGCCTGAACTTCAATTTTAACGATAACCTTTTCAATTTCGCCCTTAAGCTCCATTGCGGCCGCTAATTCATCCTTGCGCTTTTTGTCATCAGAGCGCTGCTTTTGCTCCAGCTCATTTAAATTCTTTTTATTGGCTTCAAGCGCGAGGCCCTTAGGTAAAAGATAATTCCTTGCATATCCATCACTTGCATTTAAAATTTGGCCTTTTTTGCCTACGCCTTTAATATCATCAAGAAGTATAACTTGCATAACATCATCTCCAATTTTATGTTTTTAAATAACATTTCTATTGTTGCTTATATTATCGGGGGTTAATTTTCCCTCTAATCAACTGCTGAATTTGCGGCGCAACCCACGGTTATTATTATATATAAAATCCATAAATACCGCTTATTTTATATATAATACCATAACTGCAGCCTCATTAAAAGCAATTTTCTTACTTATAGTATATTTTCAATGTCACAAATAAAATATTAATTATTATTTTAATGCAAAATCAGCCTGAACAATGTATAATAATATATAACAATGTTGTATATAATAAGAATTTGATACTAATTTTCTTTATTGCGGCTATAAATATACATAAAGGAGTTCTGCGCTTAATGAATGTTTCTAGATCAATTTGTGTAGCTTTTATATTAATAATTTCAATTTGTTTTAATTCTTTCGCGACTTTCGTATATGCTGCCCAAACCGGCATTGATAAAATAAATATAAATCAGGAATTCGGATACAGTGAGGCTATAGTTGAAAAATCTACAGGTATAACTACCTCCATTACATATCCTCGAACCGATTTGGAAAATGTTGATACCTCTATGCTTGGCTGGATAAAGGGATTGTATGAAGCTTCGAAAAAAGAATTGACATTTCTGCGTAGAATCAATCCCAGAATATCCATGGAATTTAATTTGAACTACAACTCCTATTTAATGGGCGGAAGATATGCCGGAATTGAAATATTCGGCACAAAAGGCATAAGCACCAACAAAAATGAAAAATCAATTATAAAAACTTATAATATTAGCGTTGACGGAAAGCGTATATTATCCAATGATGAAATTATATCAAACAAAATGTATGATGATGTGCTTGTTCTGCTTAAAGAACGCATAATAAATTCACTGGGTGAAGGCTACAGCGAGCAAATAGAAAAGCTTAACGGCTCAAGCCTTGATAATATTGTTCTGACCCACAAGGGAGTTAAGGTTATTTTAGAAAAAGGAGTTTATTTCCCCGAAAGCCTTGGAACGCTTTCATATGTAATAAAATACAGAGATCTTGGGGAAGCTTTTAGACTGCCTGATAAATATTTCAGCGGAATGAGCCCTACAATGCCCATTGACCCAAACAAACCCATAATCGCTCTGACATTTGATGATGGGCCGGGCAAGGCCACGGAACAAATACTGGATATACTCGAAGATAATGATGCTAGGGCTACATTTTGCGTTTTAGGTAACCGGGTTGCCAAAAACAGCGATACTGTTTTAAGGGCATTTCAAAACGGTAATGAAATTGTCGGCCATTCATGGGATCATAAAGATTTGACAAAGCTCAATTATGCCGGAATTAAAAAACAGTTAGAAGACACCAATAATGCCATTTTTGATATTACAGGTATTATGCCGGCCTTCCACCGCCCGCCCTATGGCGCCACAAACAACAATGTTAAGAAGGCCTCCGAGGAGTTGAGCCTTGCCATGTTATATTGGTCGGTTGACCCTTATGATTGGAAAACGAAGGATGCTCAGGCAATTTACGATGATATTATGGGCAGCGTTAAAAATGGAAGCATTATCCTCTGCCATGATATTCACGAGTCCACGGGAGAAGCCATGGAAATGATCATACCGGCATTGATTGAACAAGGCTACCAACTTGTAACTGTTTCGGAGCTGCTTAATTATGGGGAAAATATTGTGGAATCCGGACAGCTTTACCGAAAGGCCGAAAATTTAAGCTTAACTTATTTTCCTGCCACCACCATATATGCTGAGTTTATTGATGAATCCCATTAAGCATATATGCTTTATATTTGTAATATGATATAAAAATCTCTGACATATGGTCAGGGATTTTTTGTATACAAACTATTTATCTTATAATTAAAGCAGATCTAAACAAAAAAAGGCCCGGCTTTTTGCCGGACTATTTTTGAAAGTTTAATTATTTACCATTTTTACCGAGAAAAGCAAATAAATTTCGCTAAAAACCTTATTGAATAAATCGCTCATCCTGAACATACGGGTTTATTCATCTGCAATAAGCTTGGCATGGCTTACAAATTGCTGCCCCGCCTTAAACTTGTGCTGGCGCACGAAAGTTTCCACATTATCATATTCTTTATCTTCAAGCATTTTAATAATAATTTCATGCTCGTCATAAGATTCCCCTGCACGGGTAGGTACGATGTTAAATACCTTCCTTGTCATTCCCCATTTTTTCCATAAATCCACTATCATGTTATACATTTCTCTTTGGGGTATGCATTTATAAATAGTTAAATGAAACTCTATATTCAGCTCTGAATATCTGTCTATTTCATTATCATTAAAGGCCTGCAATATGTTGCGGTTAATGCTTTTAAGCTTTTCAAAATCCTCTCCGCGAAGATAATCTATGCTCATTCGCGAAGCGAAACCTTCCAAAACTCCCTTGATTTGGAAAATTTGAGTAATCATATCAACATCCATCTCGCTTACAATAGCGCCCTGATTGGCATTTATCTTAACATAGCCTTCGCTCTCAAGCCGCCTTATGGCTTCCCTTACAGGAATTTCACTTACCTTACTTTCTTTGGCAATTTTACTGATAATCATTCGGTCTCCGGGATTATAGTTGCCATTGATTATATCTTCAAACAGATTATCGTAAACTATATCCACCTTACTTTTATATCCATCCATGCTCGCGCCTCCCGTTTGACATTAAGTATAACACATGACAACTAAATTGAATAATAATTTTTGTTGTAATAATCGCAGTTTTTACAATATCTTCAAATTCATCTTAGTTAAACAGGTTATTTTTATGTGCTCATTAAGCTTTAATACCGATTAATACTGATTCTGCGCTCCGGTTTCATAGGAATTTCCCCATTAAAAAACCTCCCAATTCCAACCGAATCAGGAGGTTTCTACTATAAATTAATATTGTTTTATTATAAATACCGGAGCCTTTTTATTAATATTCCACATTAATTCTCTGCCGATTTCATCGTTCTCAATGGGGTACATTTTCCAAGTTCCCGTATCTAAATGCCCCACAAAGCGTTTGCCTGAATTAAACTCCAAATAAACAAAATCAGATGTTCCGCTGGCGAAGCTGTCGTAAGGCGAGTCATCCTCGCTGATGAAAGCAGCCTCCAGCATGGCTTCAATTATATCGGTAAAATCATTTTTTAAATATTTCAAGCTGTTTTCAAGATCATAAGTCGGCAGAAGGGATTGATTTAAATCCGGCAAATGCTGATTTATTGCCGCTCTATGGTTATTAATTGTTTCTATTTCACTTATTTCTATATTCAATATATCTCCCGTGTCATGGAGAATATACTGGCTGACCTCCATAGGCTGACCCTTAGGAGAAGCCACCACGCATATATATTTATCATCTCTATACATATAGCGCACATCAAAACCGTTAGAATTGCCTATATGCTCGCCTAATATCTTTATTATCTGTTCAAATTCATCGCTTTGAAACTCAATTTTTCTGATTAACCCATGCTCCCAGCTATAGTTATCCAGAACCACTTTCAAATCCTCGCGGTTTATTATGCCGCCTTGCTCATTTTCCGCAGCGATGGCGAAACCGTCTCTCGTTTCCAAGCCGGCAAATATTTTTAGCTCATTGCTTTCGGACACTCTCAAATACGAATATTCAAAAAGGTCTCCTGGTTTTAGGTAGAAAAACATAAGGCTTTCCTCCAGATATTTTTCATCAATATCCGTCAAAGCGTCCATATCACCGACCAACACATATGCTTTTGCCGGATTATCATACAAATAACCATTTTTCGCTAAAAAAGCAACTGTTTCGCTATATGAGTTATAGTAATCATTTACACAGCGAACCGCTTCATCCACAATTTCCCAAACCTCATCTATAGGTTTATCCAAGTTAGCAACACTAACAGGAACAGGCTCCTCAATATATACAGGCTGCTCTATGGTAACAGGCTTTTCCTGAATATTGCTTGCAGGCGGCAGGCTCAATGCATTAGTTTGAGCGGCCTCCGCAGGATTATGATTAATTGTAGTGAATCTGTCGCTGTTTAAAAAATAAACAAGCCCTATAGAAGCCGCAAATAAAATACCCACGGCCAATTTCCATTTATTATTGTTATTATTTAAAGTTGCACCGCAGTTATTGCATTCTATTGCATTATCTTCCACTGCGGTTTTACAGTTTTTACATATCATTTGTATTCCCCCAGCTCAATATCGTGCCTATCTATTAATTATACCCAATGGAATAATTAAACTCAATATTATGTTATATTTTTATGGCGTTTCGTTATTTTGCCTCAAAATGCCAATTAATATTCATACGAGCTTTATATAATTATTATCATTTCGTCATGAAAAAGCAAATAAAAAACCACATCGCAAAATGTGGTTTTAATCTTTATAAATTAACTACAGCACTCGTCTGGCTGTAACATATGTACGAATATAATATTCTTCGCTTAAGCTTGAAATAACAACGCCCCAAGTTTTCGTTGAGCTGGAGGAGTGTATAAATTTACCATCTCCCATATATATGCCAACATGCGATATACCGCCGTCATTAGTGCCTGTTGTATCAAAAAGAATAATATCACCGGTTTGAAGTTCACTCTTAGCCACGGCATATCCATCATTTATCATAGAAGCCGAGCTCCTGTTAAGGCTTACGCCGAAATGCTTGTACACATTATATACAAAACCGGAGCAATCAACGCCTTTAGTTAAATCATTACCTGCCCATTTATAAGGAGTTCCCAAAAATTGCTTTCCATAATCGATAATCTGCTGAGCCAGTGCATTATTGCTATTGCTTACCGGCTTTGGCCCATAATTCAATGTTACAAATTCATCGCTGATATAACCTTCATATCCCGCAAAGTTCACTTTAATCCAGCCCTGCTCTTGGCCTGAAACATCCAATGCAACGCCGCTGGGAATAAGCGTAAGTACCTTAGATTCCATATTGGCGGCACTTCTAAGTCTCAATCCGGTGCTGCTGGAAACCACGGCATAAAGCGCATCACCCGTCACAGCTTTAGGTGCGGCCTCGATTTGAGCAACTTGTGCTTCCACCGGTGCAGGTGCTTCTTGAGTGTCAGAATCCATGTTTCCGCTAATATGTTTTACAAAATCGCCTGTTACAAAATCTTCATTTATGTATGCTACAGAACCGTTATATTCAATTTTCAGCCAACCGTCATTACAGCCTACAACAACAACCGCATCACCATCATTAAGCTTGCCCAATACACTGCTTTCCATGGCCGCGCTGCTTCTTACATTTACATTATCTCCGCCAATAACTCCCTGAGCTTTGAGAACATGAATAAAGTCAGCGGCTATATAAAGTTCGGCACCATCAATTTCAACTTTGAAAAAATCATTTTCATAACCTATAATATTTACAGCCTGTCCTTCGCTGTATTTGGTAATAACGTCTGAATCTGTGTTGCTCTCCGTGCGCACATTAACATTATTTGCATTTACAGAACCCAGCGTATTTGCCGACACAAGAGATACTGATGATGCAACTACAGTAGCTGATATAATGAAAAAGCTTACAAATTTCTTTTTGAAATTCATAAATACCTCCAATTTTTTAGGTTGTTACATAAGTATTACAAAATTATTATATTTGTCTTATCGGATTATGTCAACAAAAAATTAACATTTTCATTATTTTTGGCGATAATTTCATTATTTTGATATTAATTCAATTATTAAATAATGTAAGTTTTTGATATATTTATTTGTTTAATAGATTTTATTTTGCTAATAATATATTTGGGCAAAATTTTAAGCCAAAATTTTAAGGAGGAATTTTTAATGAAATACAGCAAATTGCAAATGTTTCTCCTATGCGTTGCGCTAACGGTGGCATTATCCTCCGCTAATGTATATGCCAATTCTTATTTGGAGCAATATAATAAAGTAACAACCGGTTCACCGGCCTCAAGCACCATGCGCCATTCCAAAAAAGAGATATTATCGACATTCAGTACAAAATTTACAAAAAAACCAAAAGCAAGAAATCATAATATGAAACTTGCATCCATAGCTTTGGATCAATATGTAATAGAGCCCGGACAGACATTTTCCTTTAATGAAGTTATTGGATATGCCGGCCCCGAGCAAGGCTATAAAATAGCCACAATACTTGTAAACGGAAAAGAGGAGAAAGCCTACGGCGGCGGAATATGCCAAGTCAGCTCCACTCTATACAATGCCGCTTTGGAAGCCGGCCTAGAAATAGTTGAAAGGCATCCCCACTCAAAAGAAGTCCGCTATGTAGAAAAAGGCAAAGATGCCGCAACAAGCTACGGCACAAAGGATCTGAAGTTTAAAAATAACTTCCCCTACCCCGTTATAATAAACACTTATATCAGTGATGATACATTTACAACCGAAATATTAAAATAAAACGCAAACAATAAAAGGGCAGCCTTAATCGGCTACCCTTTTATTGTTTACATTTTAAAAGGTGAAATTCTATCAAAAACGACTTGACAAATCCACCTGTGAGTCATATAATATCAGAAGCTCATATATTGAATTAAGTTAACATGCATTATAAGATAATTTGAGTATTTTCCAAAACATGGGGGTATAGCTCAGCTGGGAGAGCGCTTGAATGGCATTCAAGAGGTCAGCGGTTCGATCCCGCTTATCTCCACTTGAACGCTCACGTACGAACCATTTGCATTATTAAAAATGTATTTGCTATTCAAGTGAGCATAACGAACAAAAAAACAGATGGATAAAATCCATCTGTTTTTTTGTTTAACGATTGATTAGATATTTATAGAACGACACTCCCTATCGTAGTCTTAGGAAATGTCTTTCAATGCATCGTATTGCCCATTACCTTATAGGATAGTGTTTATTCAGAAATATGTCTCCATATCAATAGTAAAAAATACAGGCGGCTGGCAGGCCGCCTGTATTTATAGAACTTGTATTGCCGCTTAACTGTTCTTTGGGAGGAACAAGAATTAAGCATACAAACTTCTTATTGAAGCATAGCTTTAATAAAGTTTGCAAATATAGTTGCAACTTCTGCTCTTGTTGCTGTTCCTTGTGGATCGAATATATTTCCGGGTCTGCCGTTTATAATACCTGCGCGCTGGATTCTATCAACAGAACCCGCTGCCCATGAACTGATTTTATAATCATCCTCGAACTCATTGGATGGTCTTATGCTTGCCAAATCATATCCCTTGTAATTGATATAATTATTGAGCATAACAGTCATTTGTTCACGAGTTACAGGTGCGTTAGGATCGAATTTGTTATCACCTACGCCATTAACAACACCTTTATCCGCAGCCCATTCAATATTGGCTGTATACCATTGACCAAGAGGAACATCATTAAAGCGTGAACCTGTGTAAACGCTTGTGTCTGCACCATCAAGATTTGCAAGTACAGTAGCAAACATTGCTCTTGTCATATAGCCGTTAGGATCAAACTTATTATCGCCAACTCCTGAGAA